>ERZ825137.810-NODE-810-length-42977-cov-4.260729_pt1 | contig 42977 bp, 31 predicted proteins | sample MGYA00519873_ERZ825137 | MGnify/ENA primary metagenome ERZ825137 (study PRJEB31778, sample SAMEA3449190) | human gut metagenome | biome: human gut; feature: human-associated habitat; material: faeces | place: United Kingdom | collected 2010/2012 ...
CCTGCGTTGGAACAGATAGTGCAAACATCAAGAGCGACAGGAGATATTTTACCCCCCCCCTCAGCACATTTAATTTAGAATTACTCATAGATTTGTTCTTAATTGTAACTTATAAACTAACAATTGGTTATTTCTTAACAGGTTTCGGTTTCAACACATCGGGACGCATGGAGTAAGCCTTCTTTCCGTGAGTCGGTTCGGCCAAAATAAAAGCCGGAACACCGATGCCTTGATTCGGTATACGCTGTAGCACCTGTTCTAAAGCCGCAGCATACTCCTGATGAATATAAGCATCATCCCGGTCGGCTTGGTTGTAGGCAATGTAACGGAGATATTCGATGCATTTATTGAACCAATTTTGAGGGATTTCCTCACGTTCATAATAGCTCAAACGGGCAATATATTTCAGACGGTTTATCAGCTCTTGCTGATCCACATTCGGATTGGCAATCATCGCATCAATACGACGGATAGCTTCATCAAAATGTTGGGCACGCACCGCCTCATTGATACGAATCATTTCACAATTAAAATCCTTACCCTCAAAATCGCACAATGCTTCAATCTCCTTCAAATCGCCATAAGTGGTTTCTTTAGCTAGCTTTGCATCTACAACCTTTTTTCCATACAAGTGGCAAAACTCATCATAACGCGAAGAGATCTCTTTTAAATAAGGAGTCAAACCGGAAATAGTACGATTGTAAACTTCCCAGACCTCTTTGTCCGTCAGTTTCCCGCCACCTTGAATCAACTCATCAAAAGCTCTTGTCACATTATTACGGGCATACACGGAAAACTCATAGTTAATATAATCTATCAGAAATTTCCGTTCACGATTCCCGTTTGCGTATTGTTCTTCCAAATAAAAAGAACGGAGTTTAGGATTAAGTGCTCCCTCTCCTGTACGAATAAACTGCTCAGCTGTCTGACGGCTTCCACTACGGTGTACCAATTTCTCAGTTGCCGGATCAACGAAAGCATAAGTAGGATAACTGCGTACCCCATACTTCTTGGCCAATTCAATGCCTTCGCCCTGCTCGGCATCAATTTTGGCACAAACAAAGTGGTTATTATAAAATGCACCCACTGTCGGCAAGGTAAATACCGTCTCAGCCATATTCAAACACGGCCCACACCATTGCGTGTAAAAATCAATAAAAATCAGTTTGTTTTCTGCTTTGGCTTTAGATACCAATTCTGCCCAAGGCTGATGCAGGAAATGTATTCCTGGCTCATAGTCGACCTCCTTAGTCACCTCATCTTCCAAGCGAACTTCACTTCGAGCGGAAGCATTGCACCATGATGACAAGGCACAAAAAGCCAGTAACACACAGGTTCTGGCAATCAAATTTCTTTTCATAAATTAAAATTATTATATTAAATAGAGTTCTTCTTTTTCTCTTCTCTACTTTCAACCCCTAAATAATTAATTCTTTAGATCTAGTAATTCAATAAACTTAAGACAACTTTAATAAAGGTCCGCTTTCAGTTTTTCAATTTTTGGGCTGCAAAGGTAGCATATTATTTTTAATAAGCAAAAACCTTTGTTTATATATGTGTATAATAATGGCTTATTATTAGACAAAAAAAAATGAATTTCATAAAGAAGTAGAACCACTTTATGTATTGGCTACCTATATAAATGAAAGGTTATTAACTTTATCTTACACTCATGTAAAATGCCATTTCAATATCTTAATAAAGAATTTTCTTAAGATATTGAAATGGCATTTTATAGCATTATTAGCAGAACACCATTCTAAGAATTATCTCATTCACCAAAATACCAACTGCATAAGTTTATTTAATTAATAAACTTTTTACAATTAAATAGATGCATTATCTAATAAACCCACATCATTAAAATTAGCATAAAACTGCGGCGTTACATATTTTATCGAATGTAGCTTTCCTTCTCCTTCAATAGTACGTACCAAATCACGTGGTTCACCAGCCACAATGTTGTACATATACACTTTATAAGTATTTCCTTTCTGCGTACCTACTACTAAATGAGTAAAATTCGTACCAATATCAGTATCTTTAAAACAATCCATCCATTGATATGAGAGATAAGTAATTTGTTCTCCACTTCCCATACCACGTAAAGGTAATGGACTATTACTTTCATTGCGTGTTGGCAAACTATAAGCATATAATTGGTTTTCATAGACATAATATAAATAACCTGCAGTCCACATGTTAACAGCATAACAAGTTGCATTCGCTAACTTTGAATTCGGATCCAATTCAATTCTATCTACCGTCTGCATCTTATTTATATCTGATTCATAAAGATACTGTTTCCCATTTCGATCTTTCAGCAAAAAATAGCTATATGCCGGAGTTGTCGAAACAGAAGCACCCATCATTAAACATTCCATCCCATTTGTAGGGAAGTCTCCATTCTTATAATCACCTCTTGCATCATGTCCCATCCACATTCCCATCACATAATCAACGCACTGATCTTCCTGATTCCAATACATCATTGTACTTTCAGCATCTACAGGAGTTGCATACACACTACCTCCAGTACCTGTTTGTGTTCCAAAAGTACCAGAAGAGTCCATTACATCAGAAGGATAACTTACAGTAGCTCCTCTACTTGACAAAAAACAATTAGCAAATGGGAAAGTAAAAGCCCGATATGGAGTTTCACCCGATTCTAAACCTCCGTACACCACATTTGTATTATCGTGTAACTTCACCATATCTTTAGTACTAAAGAACGCAATTTCTTTATTTTTTGTAGTAATAGCTATAGTGTTGCACTTATCCACTTTATTCGTTATAGGGTCAATATAACCATGAGAATAGCATATACCTAATGACAATGGTTTCCCATCCATAGGTTTCTGTCCGGTAGAAGTTAATACATTTTCCAGCAAAGGTTCTCCGTCCTGATGATGAAAATCCAACTCTGATTTCCCATCCATTGTTTCTTTTAATATATAAAAACCACGCAAGAAAGTAGTAGAAATCTCCACATCAGTAATTACAGACAAAGCATAACCTGTACTTTTGGACTTTGCTTCCAACATTACTTTATAATTATTAGGAGGTAGATTTACCTCATACGCAAGGTCTTTCTCCGTTCCTATTAATGTCATTTCTTTCTTCTCTTTCTCTCCACTTGTAGAATTACTGGTTGTGGCATCCCATATATACCATGCATACTCTAAATCTGTGTAACCAGTTTGTATTGTTGTCGGAATTTCCAATTTCTCACCTATATAGGAATAAACCAAATAATATTTCCGGACACCTTCAATAGTAATATCATTCACTTCTTTATAATCATAGTTTCCCTCATCCTCAAAACAAGAGGTAAAAGCCATCAGCAAAAGGGAGAGTAATAAATAATTCTTCTTCATAATTGTTTCAATTAAAAGTTAGGAAAAGCTACTGGTTCACCGTCAGCTTCATACAACGTACCATGCTCCGCTTCATACTCAGCCAAAGCCCTATTTAAAACTCCGACTAAATGGAAACAGTAATTCTGATCATATTGTTGATAGTACATCCATACATTATCCATAAAATCATCGTCCCATTTGAATCCGGTAGTCCTAATCATAAAACGATGCTTCTCCTGTCCATAGTTTCCCAAAAAATATTCTTCCCAATTATTTGGTTGAATCAACTGATCAGCAATCACGATACGCTTGTGGATAACTTCCTTGCTCCCGGCTGAAAAGAACTCATTCTCTCCGATTGTCAAACGTAACGTGTAATTTGCCTCTTTCAATGAAAGAGTTCGTTTCAATACAATGGGTATCTTCCGCTTTACTTCTCCTTTCGGTATAAAATAATATTTTTGTATCAACTCTTTATCATCAAAAGGTACATAATGTTCATCCGGCACTGCATCATGATCACCTACAGGCACCTGCTTTAACGGAATTATACGGTCTTGTTCTGAAGGGAATCCCATCAGCTGTACCGTCACCCATACCGTATCTGTAGGCATCTCATGATACGCAAAAGACTTATTTGTAAGCGTATCAGCAGAATGTTCATAATCAAATTTCAACCAACACCCTTCATTCTGATATACCGGTAAATCTTCTTCGCAAGCGATAAACAGCGGAGCAATGATCACCAATACTGCCATAGCTCCATATATTTTATTTCTTCTCATCGTATTTGGTTATTTATTAGGATTAAACTCTGTACTTGGTAAAGGTAAAATATATTCGGTTTCACTCATACGTATATCCGGCTTTGACCATAAAGTCACAATATTATTCCGTTTATAATAGTAAAACATCTGTCCTTCTGCAAAAAATTCAATACGGAACTCCTTTTCCAGTGCTTTCTTCAATTCTTCTTTCGAAGTAAATGTATCATGTAAAGCTACGCCTTTTGATTCCATATAAGTAGAATATAATTGGGTAGCCTCAGTAAGAGTTTTTGCAGTTTCAATTGCAATCAAATACATTTCAGAAAGCCGAACAATAGGAATTTCACCTTTACCCAATGCATCATCATTTGCTTTATATATATAATACTTCCGAATAGTAGGATACTCAAATTTTTGAGAAGTAATAGTCTGTGACCACATTCTTTTGCGACGGATATCAATAGCTGGGTCTATCCCGTCAAACAAATCTAAAAACCATCTTTTCTCTAAAACTAAATTATCTTTCAAATTCACTTGCATATAATAATTACTTTCACTAGAAGTTTCACCACCAGCCAACAACGGAATGGAAATATTATATAAATCTTCTATCGCTAATGCAAATAAACTTTCCGAAGGTGAAGTAAAAGCAGTACCAGTTGTTCCGTAATCTTTTTCACTGCTCAAACTTACTACATTACGACCATCCGACAATTTGGCTTGAATTACTTCCATAGCTATATCATAGGCCTTTTGCTCATTACCTAAATATAAGTACATCCGAGCTTGTATTGCTTTCACAGCCCAATAATTCATACGATAGCGGCGATCCATCATAAAATCATCCTCCAATGAAACCGCCTCATGATTTCCTTTGCTTGCCCATAATTGTATATACGAATAATCGGAATAAGCCGGATCATTATCCTTCAATAACGACAATGCTTTTTCAAAATCACTTTCCAATTTTTCCACAAATTTCTCATAAGTATAATAAACAGGCATTTCATCCAAATTAGTGGTTTCCGAATAGGGTAATGATACTTTTGTCACAGGATTATTCGGCATTTGTCCAAATAAGCGAAGCACGTCCAAATGGCAGAAAGCACGAAGCGCATAGGCTTCTCCTTCTATCACTGCACGAGATTTATGGAATGGTATATTATGCCCCTTTTCCTTACATCCTTTTAATACATTATTTACTTCAAGAATAGTATTATATAATCCCCCATATATACTTTTGATGGCTGTTACAGCACCCGCATTATTGTAATCATGAAGAGTAAAGTAATAATTTTCTCTAATCGCTTCTCCCATCTGTTCAATATTAGTATACCATAGTCCAGCTAAGGATTCAATATTGCTCATCGACAAACGTGTTCCGTACAAATCAGTTTTAGCCAAATCAGAGTAACAACCAGCCAAAGCTCCTTGAAAACCACTGTAGTTATCATACATACTATCGACTTTCTTTTCCGTATCTTGTTCAATATCCAACCAGTCATCACATGAAACAGTAATTCCTAACAACACTACGGATACCAAATAAGAAATATATTTCATTTTCATATTTTATATTATTTATTCAGGTTAAAATAAAAAAGTCACATTTCCTTGCACATTTCGTGCAAAAGGATAAGACGTACCACGTTCATAACGAACTGAGGAAAAATGCCATAAGTTGGAAACATTCAAACTAAAAAGTATTGATTGTACACGAGCATTCTTTTTCAACCACTCCGTATCCCAACGATACTCCAATCCCATAGATTGCACCTCAAACCAATTGTCATCCATCACAAAGCGGCTTGTAGCTTTAGTCAACTCATTACCAATTTTTTTATAGAAAGAGGCATCTCCTGATTTTTGCCAACGATCTGCATATACCCGCTCGTCTACATTTCCACTTCGAATAACACCTTTTGTTACTTCCACACGATCAATCAGTGTTTCATTATACATCTGACCTCCCCATTGATAAGAAAAAGCAATATTTAAGGACCAATCTTTCCAACGTACCATGGTACTAGCTTTTCCCCGATAGGGAGAAGAAAATATGGAATTTTCACCCGCATATACCCGATCTTTTGAGTCCCATACATTCGTCACATTGCCATTACGGTCTAAATAAATTTCTTCACCAGTTGCAGGGTCAATGCCCAATGAACGCACCACATAAAATCCGTATTGTGGACGACCTTCATAAAGCAACGTAGCAGGTTTAGTATCAATAAGTTTACCACTGGCCAATAAAGCTTCATTCTGTGCATATATTGCATCTGACAATCTAGAAATTCTATTCTTATTATATACAAGTTGCCCGTTCACTATCCAACTAAAATCACGTTCTTTATCACGAATGATATATCCTCCTAATGACAATTCAAAACCCTTATTCTTAACCTCACCTACATTATCAGAATAAGAAGAAAAGCCCATAGAAAGAGGAAGGTTCATATAAGAGACCAAATCCTTAGTCACTTTAGTGTACAAATCAAACGTTCCGAATATACGGTTATCAAATAGTTGGAACTCTAAACCGACATTCTTTTCTAATGTGGTTTGCCAAGTCAAATTTTTATTTCCAAGTCCCTGCAAATGAGCGCTATTCCAATAATTATACATTTCGCCAGGATTGTAATTATACATCGTAAGTACAGCAGATTTCTCAAAATCCATCGTACCAGTTTCACCAATGGAAGCCCTAAGCTTTAAGTAGTTAATAGCAGGTACAGCCTGCATGAATTTTTCATGATGAATATTCCATCCCAAACCAGCACTCCAAAAAGGAGCATAGCGTTTGTTTGCCCCAAACTGAGAACTTCCATCCATACGATAAGAAAGGTCTACAAAATAACGATTATCATAAATATAGTTTACATTCCCTGTTAATCCGACTCGACGATTTTTTTCTTTAGAACCATTAGGACGATCGTCTTGATGATATTGGAAAGCATTACTGATGAAAGAAAGATCTTGATTACTAAACCCTTCCACCAAGAACGAGTAAGAAGTTGATTTTCCTTCAGAAATAGAATAATCTAAACCAGCAAAAATTTGATGAACTTCTTTAAAGATTTTCGAAAAATTCAAAGTCAAACGTCCATCATATGATACATCTTCGCCATTACCATATTTATATGAACCTTTATTTGTGCTACCAACCGGATAAATATTGGTATTGCTAAACTTAGAATGTTCGGCCGGATAAAATTCATCACTAGTCAGACGATTAGTAGAAACTCCGAACTGTCCTCTTAACGTCAATCCAGAAATAATATTCCAATCAATAGCAAGATTATTGATTAAGGTCAATGTACGAGACTTATCAAATGTATTCAATGTTGCATCATACAAAGGATTTTGAATTTCATTTTCCGTCCCGAAGAAATCATCAAAATAGCGGACAAGACTTCCGTCTTCATCATGAATTTTATAATAAGGTTGCTGTGCTACATAATTACTAAAACTTCCATATTTACTGTTTTCACTCCTTGAATTGGTAAAACTAGTATTGTTACGAAATATTAAATTATTAAACGAGTACATCAATGTGATGTCCCCAGTAAAGACTTTATGTGAAGAACCCTTCATTGCTCCTTCCGTATCACGATAGCCAACCGAAGTACCCCAACGAAATTCATTACCTCCACCTTCTAAACGTAAATTATAACGTTGTCCTATTCCATTACGAAGAGGCTGGCTAAGCCAGTCGGTATCTACTCCTGAAAGCACATCTCTTAAACGACGATTATAAACCTTTTGATATTCTGCTGTTTGAGTAGGATTACCTTCTGATTCATAAAGTCCAATACTACGTTCCAATTCTAATTTATCAGCTGCATTCAACAATTTGTAAGAGCTCAAATCGGGCATTTCCACATTAAGTCCTATCTGAGCTGTTATTCTTAATTTTCCAGGGACAGGCTTCTTCGATTGTACTACAATTACACCATTTGCGCCACGTGAACCATAAATAGCAGTAGCTGAAGCATCTTTCAAAATGGTAATCGACTCAATCTCCTCCTCATTATAGTCCATTAATTTATTCAAAGTTATTTCAAAACCATCCATTACGATAAGGGGGACATTCACACTTTGTTTAGTGTTCTGATTAAGTTCTTCTACACTCATCGGTAACGAAGAAGTTCCACGAATATTCATCTGAGGCAATGCGTTCGGGTCACTACCAAACATATTATTCATAGGTATATTAAGTGAAGCATCCACATTTCTCAGGGTTTGCAGTAAATTTTGCCCCTTAAACATTCTCAACTTTTCTTTTGATACCGTTGACACCGAACCCGTATAACTTTCTCTCGCTTTTTGAAAAATACCGGTTACCACTACTTCGGCCATGTGGGCCTGGTTTTCAGAAAGAGTTACCGTTTTCAACACAATATTTTCGTCTTTACCTGGCGTCACCGTTATTTCTTGCGGCGTCATACCTATGTATGAAAATACTAACACACAGGTTTTTCCATCAGATAAAGGTAAAGAGAATTTTCCATCAAAATCGGTTATAGTTCCCTTCGCAGCGCCCTTTATCTGGATGTTAGCTCCGGGAAGCGGCAGACCTTCGTTATCTAATACCTCACCGCTTACCGTATAGTTCTTTTTTACCCCCCCCCGAGAGGTTTTCACTTGCGTTTTAAGGGTTACATTCACATATTTACCATCAATGTAATACTCCAAAGGATAATTACCGATAATTATCTTCAGAGCCTGTTCGATAGTTTGATCTTTCAAAGAACCTGTGGCGGTAAATTGATTTACATCGTCATAGGTAAAAAGGATTTTGTAACCTGAAATTCTCTCCAAACGCTTAAAGACTGACGGTAAACGTTCGTTTTTAAACTCCATCGTTATTTTCTTTTCTTTGCCAGTCTGTGCCTGAACCCATTGAGGCGGACATAAGAAGGAGGCAATCAAGAACAATACGACAGAAAAGATCCATTCTTTTTTCATATTCTCTCACTTAATGGTTAAACATTTATTTATTATTACTTCTCACTTTTCACATACCCTATCAAACAAAGCTCTTTTTTTTAAGAGCTATTAATAATACGTACAGACTTCCAAATCGAACACCCCAAAAACGAATTATTTTTAAAAAAAGTGCATTCTTCTTTAAAAAGCATCTTATTAAATAGGGGAATCTTCCTTATAAATTCCATTTTTTCACAGATAAACTATTTCACATCTTAGCACTGTTTCTCTCTCTCACAACTGTGAAAGTTATCTCTCACATCATATAAGAAATGTCTCTCACAATATGTAGAAGTTCTCTTGCACAATTGTAAGATATAGAAAATGTAGAGAAGAAAAATAAAATAATGACTTAAGCTGAGTAGATGAATTCGTATCTACTAACAACTCTATCCAACAACCATATCTTTCAAAATAAAGTGTAAGACGTATTTTAATTATGATTTTTAGATATTGGCTATAAGATCTAAACAGAATTGGGTCAACTAAACTGAAGAAGTATCATAGAAAGCAGGGCCCTACCATCTTTGGGATTAGTGAAAATCAGCTACGCCCATAAACCTGACTCTTTGTGAAACTAACCCGTAACCGACAACCCATCTGCTCCATTAGGCGCAGAAATTCGTCTGTCGCCTTTTGGGGTGTGAATACAAATTCCTTATTTACTTGATTATCCATAACCGCAGGGGGGCCGTAAACGACTTTTACTACTTTATGTCGGAAGGGAGACATTTTCATTACTATTGAATTGCTTCTCGTATTGTTCCTTTATGCGTAAAGCTTGTTCTTTCGTCACTCCACAATGGGACAGTTCCGTAGCAAGTTGCCGCTGGTCTTTGCCATGCTGCATGCTTGTCTTAACATCTCTCCATTCCCTATGCGCTTCATCCCTTGAGCAAGCAGTATTAAAGACAAAACCAATCGAAAAGAAACAGAATAATAGCTTTCTCAGATAATCCTAAAAAATGACGAGTAACAGATAGGAAGATATACATTAATTATTGAAACGTATCTTCTTTCTATGAAATATTCTTCTGACTGTTTCAGCGAACAATCAAAGTACCGTCCTCTAAAGTGATATTCACTTTCTTCATGCGGTTGAGCAATACGATTGCGTGTTCGAGTCCCGCCTTGCGATCGGTAAGAAAGTGCATGCGATAGTTCATGGCCGACTGGTTTTCGAATTTTATGGTTACATTGTACCAGCGGCCCAAACTTTGCATAATGTCCAGTAAAGTTATATTATCAAAATAGAAATAACCTTCCTTCCAATAAATATAGCCGTCTATGTCCACCTCACTCAATGCAAAAGCGCCATCCGGCTGTAGATGTGCATCTTCTCCAGGAGACATTCTCACATAATCGCCTCCTTTCTTGTTGCAAACCTCTACACGTCCCTGTATCAAAGTTACATGTGAATCGGTTACCAAATAGTTACGTACATTGAACTCTGTGCCCAATACACGTGTTTTCATATCGTCCGTCTGAACAATAAAAGGGTGTTTCTCATCTTTGGCTACCTTGAAATAAGCCTCTCCTCTTAAAGAGACAATCCGCTCATTCCCTACGAATGTAGCCGGATATTCCAGACGGCTTTCCGCATTCAACCAAACTTCTGTGCCATCCGACAATACAATTTTAAAATCAGTACCACGAGGCGTAGTAAGCGTATGCATCTTTACTTCTTTTACCTCTGATGCATTGGTCTTATAATCAAGCTCTTTATCCTGTAATTGAGCACCTACAGCAGATAATACAGTTTTATCCGCATTATCTAAAGCTAACAGTTTTCCATCTCCAGTCTGTAAAGTTACCCGTTGTGGATGATTATCAGCTAAAAATACAGTAACCGGTTCCGAGACTTTATTATGAGAAAGGAGAGACCAAGAGAACCATACCAAAACAATCAACATGGCGGCAACGCCCAATGCCGCGCCCCATACCAGTCTACGCCGTCTCCATGCGGTCTGGTGTTTCTTCTGAAATCGAATCCATTCACGGTCAACATCAGGATTATATGAAGGAATATCAGCCATTAGCACACGGCATCCCTCCATCAGGTCCCGGCAGGCCCGAAAACATTCCTCGTCTTCCACCATACTGCGAACGTCCTCTTCAGTGAGGGCTGTCGGTTGTTCCAACAGGTCTATGGCATGTTCTATGGATTCCTCTATTTTTCGGTTTTTATCCATGTTTGTATTGCTCTTTTATATAATACGTTTTCAGTGCGTTTTCGGATACCTCTTTTTATTCTTTTTTAGCAAATTCTTCACGCATAGTTTGCAAAGCCTTCATGATATGCTTTCGCACAGCACTTATGCTGATTTCCAATTCATCCGCCACTTCCTGATATTTCTTCTTGCGAACATAACACTCTTCAAGAATATGCCTAGTGCGAGGAGTCAACGAGCGAATGGCTTTACGCAATCGCAAGATTCTTTCTTCCGGTTCACAGAAGTTCTCTTCTATCCCCTCCTGCGTCATCGACAAACAAAACTGGGCATATTGTTCATGCACTTGCAAATGACGGATATGGTCGATGCATTTGGTACGGATATATACATATAAATATGATTTGGCGGTAGCAGCATCCAATTTATTATAGTTTTTCCAAACATATTCAAACGCATCGCTTACAATATCCCTGCTGGTTTCAGACTCATTAATCATCTGAAACGCATAAAAATATAACGACGCGTAATTCGCCCTGAACAGTTTTTCTATACTGATATTATCTTCAGCGTGCATATTCCCTCTCATCTATCATTATTGCAAAAATAAGTACTTTTTTTGAACAATCCTTCACAAAAAGGAAAGAAAGAGGTATAATTCATTAAAAAAGGCGCATTCCCTGCCGGAAACACGCCTTTCTCATTAATCAAGATTTTATTTAAAATAGGTAAGCTACAGATACTTGCCAAGTATTGGTTTTAAAATCAAAAGCATCCATTTGGTCACCAAAACTTTCACCGGTTTTATCCAAAGCAATATTATAATTAATACCAGCCTGCAAATGTCCCAGCAATTTTACACCGGCACCGATATTGGCACTCAAATTAGAACCTTTCAACTTAAAATCATATTCCGAAAACCTCTTTTTACCTATATTGTAACCGAATTGAGGACCTGCAGAAAAATAGATTCCGGCAATACTTCCCAATCCAATTGTATATTTCAAGTTTATAGGTATTTCAATTGAATTCAAATCTGCAGTATGAGTTGAAGACATATTTTCCTCTCTCACGTCTATCGCTCCTTTATGCGAATAAAGCAATGCTCCGTCTACACCTAGTCCGATCAAAGGAATCGTAAATTCAGCCATGGGACCAAAAAAGTATCCCGTATTATTCTTCGCTTCTGCGACCAATCTACTACCAGACAGAGAGGGCTTCGATATATTCACACCCGCTTTCACACCAAACTTCAACTGGGCTTGTGCCGGGGCTACAACCAACATTCCGGCCGCAACCAACAATACAGTCATAAATTTCTTCATAGTCCTATTTATTTTAATTAGTGCTGCAAAGATACTATTTTTTATAAATAAACAAACTCTGTATTCTCCAGGTTCTACCACTAATTTACCATTATTTCTCTTCCGCCTATCCCCATAGGGAAAAACATATTGTTATTATCTTTTTCTCCTTCATTTAAATCATGACGTCTTTGCCCGGACGAATTGACTCCTGTAGAATTAAACTTATAACTGAAATTCACTGTCCAGAAACGTCCAAAGGTAGGTTGCCATGTTTCTAATTCATAATCTACCTGAGTAGAAGTAGTGAATGAAGTACTCTGATTCAATATATCAAAAGCTGACAGACTTATACTGGCACGGTTCTTTAAGAAACGATATCCGACAATAGCATTCAGATTCATTTCCCGGTTTCCTGATGATTCCTTTGTCAAGGGGTGAATAATATTATAACTGTACATAGCGTTCAAGAACCACTTTTCAGTAAAGTTATTCTTGGAATTAACTTCCACACGCTGGTTGTAATAATTATTGCTGTTACCAACCGTACTTTTAGCATACGATAATCCGGAATAGGACAACAATTCCACTTTATAACTACGAGAAAAATTCGTACGCAAATTAAACGACACTGTTGCCGACTGGTGGTAGTTATGATTCAAGGCATCTTCCACATACGAAGCGCTTCGCCCGAAATTATACATCAACCTTGAATTAAGATTGGATTTAATTATATTAACCGGACATGAATATCCCACATTGCCACTCACATTAAGCGTTCCGTTCAAATTCTCATAGGTCGTGAAAGTTGCTCCTGGAGCCACTTTATATCCACCCCAATCTTCCAATATCGTGCCATCGGGATAATAACGGCTTCGGGAAGCCACTTGATTCTGTGTAATGGAAAGATGAACGCCTCCGGACAATACAGAAGTATTGCTGCATACATAATTACCGTTCAATGAAAACATATGAGTGTATGAAGGCTTCAAATTGGGATTACCACTACTGAGAAACAAAGGTGTTTTATCGTCGATCTGTTGCGACAGTTGTTCGAACGAAGGCAGTTGTGAACGTCCCGAATAAGAAAAAAACATTCCCGAAGCAAAAGAACCCAGATTCCACATGATACGAGGACTCCATGTAAGAAAATGCTGCCTCATCGTATTTTCGGGATAAAGGATTCTGTCTTCACCACGTCTCGAGTATTCCAAATCCACTCCAATATGGAAATGACGTTCTCCTTTTCCATACATATAGCTCAAACCTGTAATTAATGTATGATAATTACGCGTGTAATCACGACTCATTAAAGAGTCTATCTTCATCATCATGCCATCAGCCTCCACACGTATCTCTTTATTTTTCTCCGCTGTACGTTTATATCGGAAAGAGAGATTGAACGAATGGTTAGGCTTTGCCATCAAACTTTCAAATTCCTCCGGTTTCATATCTTCTTTAATCTTTGCGCGCACGCTATTCAGTGAAGCCGAGACTCCCACTTCGTAATTACGCTGGTAGCCATCTATATCCGTATGATACACCTTATTAACAGCACTTGAAGAAAGAGTATCAAGGCGCAATCCGTTTCCGCTGTTATCTCCGATCTGCGCGTTCGCATTCGTCATTAAATTGAAAACACCTTTATCTACTATCGCCATACCGAATGAAGCGTCCCATTTATACGATTTTTTTCTATTCCTTTGATCCTGGGCCGTATAATCTTTTTTATCATTTAATAATGTCAACGTACGGCTTGCAGAAAAATCTTTATTATCATTGTAACTCAATCTCATGCTGGCATTCAGAAAATGATGTTCAAAATCTCTGTATGAAGCACTTAACACATGCGCCGAAGAGTGAGAAGAATTAAACGAAGAATCATTATAAACGCGTTGTGTATAATCTTCCGTAGGCACATACCGTCGGATGGAATAGTTCTCCGATTTATTGCGCTGGTCGTCAAAAGAGTAATCCACAGATAGGGAAGGTCCGATTTCCACATCCCCAAACTGGCGGGTCATACCGACTCCCGCATACGCATTTTTGGAATAAGGGCTAGATGCATTACGTATCTCCAAGATATCGTCAATACGATTCGAATGACGGTCGACATTATTTATAAAGGCATTCGCTTTAAGCAAAAGCTTTTCCGAGAAGAAATTCCCTGTCGCACCGGCCGCATACCGTTGCTTCGGATCGCCCAGATTGCTGCCGTAACTTGTCAACACGTGCCCCACCGTAGCACTCGACAGCTTACTTTTAGTTTCTATATTGAATACACGTTCTTTTTCCGCGCTTAAATTCCCGGCCAGTTTATCCTTGGCAGACAATTGATCATAACTTTTAATGGAAATTACATCGTCCGCCGCAAGATTGTTCAAAGCGTCCAATGCATTATCTCCAAAAATCAATTTTCCGTCAACATAAGTTTTGGTCAAATCTTTACCAAAGACTTTTATTGCTCCATCCTCATCCATCTCTACACCAGGCAACTGCTCTACAATCTTCATGGTTTCATCCCCCATCAACGTTTTAAATGCCGCTGCATGAAATACCACTGTATCTCCTTTCATAGTAAAAGAGGGAACTTTTCCTTTTACCACCACATCACTCAAATCAACTGATTTGGTTTTCATCTCGAACATGCCCCAGCCTTGACCGGATTTTATCTCAATTTCCTTTTCCAGCGTTTCATATGAAAGATGCGACAGACGTATCTTTGCCTTGCCCAACGGCACTTTCTTCAGGTAAAAAGTACCATTATCGTCTGTAATCGAACGTAATGTATCATGCGGCAAGAATAATTCCACCACTGCTGCCAAGACTCCCTCACCACGGTTTCCCTGCAATTCGAAAACGTGGCCGACATACGTAACGGTTTTAGGCTTTTTCTGTTGGGCATATAACGAATGGGAAGTAATGCATAAGAGCAATAAAAGAATATAATACCGCATAGTTTCGTGTTTTTGTGTAGCTATTCAAAAAATATGGATGGCATAAGCCATCCATTTCTTATTTTATGCCTTCACTTCGTGAGACACATCTCCTTTTTTTAATACTCTTCCTCATTAAAGAAGAAATCTTCCTTACTAGGATAATCCGGCCAAATGTCTTCTATACTTTCGTATATCTCGCCCTCATCTTCCATCTCCTGCAGATTTTCAATTACTTCGAGAGGAGCACCTGAACGTATAGCATAATCAATCAGCTCATCCTTAGTAGCCGGCCAAGGAGCATCTTCCAACTTTGATGCCAATTCTAATGTCCAATACATAGTTTTACTCTTTTAAAGAACAACCAAATTGTTATTTTTGCGCAAAAGTATAATAAATATTGTCACCTACAAGTTTTCTTCCAAATTATTTCATCACATCCTTCCAAAATATTGATTTTCCGCGATAAAACAAACAAATAGTCTGACAATCTGTTTACATATGCTAATATATTCGAATCTATCTCACATTCTTCCCTTAAAGTAAGAATCCGTCTTTCCGCCCTGCGACATACCGTACGGCAAACATGGCACACTGCCGCACCCCGTGCGCCACCCGGCAACACGAACAACCGCAACGGAGGCAGTTCCGAATCCATCCGGTCGATAGCCTGTTCCAGTTCCTCTACATCTTCGGGATGTATACGGCTCTGTTCCCGCAAAGTTTTCTGCTCCAGATCCGTAGCAAGGTAAGAGCCTACAGAAAAAAGCTTCCGCTGTATTTCCGTCAGATAGTCGCGTTCGACTTTATCTGTTACATAAGTAATTAACAAGCCTATCTGCGAATTAAGTTCATCCACGGTTCCGTATGCTTCCAGACGTGGATGCAATTTCGAAACACGCACGCCTCCCACAAGGCTTGTCATACCTTGATCACCCGTTTTCGTATAAATTCCGCTTTTCTTCATTTGTATTCATTATTTATAATCAAGCTTTAAAATGCTGCTTCGGCCGGGACTTGTCAAAAAATACCAATCCTATTTCGTATAAATCGAATGTGATGCCCGTCCTATCATCTGCTACTACCCGTTTCCACCAGTCCCGCTTTAGTTTCGAGTCGTAAATGCCTTCCACCAGAAACAAAGATTCAGGAGACGCATGAAGTAAAGCTTCCTCCCAAACGGTTTCATAATCCGATGTATGTGCCATATGCAACAAGTTTATGGACGAAAAGTTCTGAAAGAGTCCTCCATTTCCATTCGACACCGTTCGGTATTCCACAGAAGTATTTCCCAACAATGCCGCCACCTCGTCATGCCGTATCGTATCTATGGTTACATATCGAGCATTTTTTTTAGCTGCAGCCATATAACACATGCTCAAACCCGAACCTGTACCTACTTCCACCACCAGTTCCGGTTGAAAGCGGTTGACAAGCCTGAACAATAGTTCGTTTACCCTACGCGGATAGCGCGGCAAATTTCCGGGAATAGCACCACACAATTTGCGCAAATCATCATAGGCATAATAAGCATATCTTCCGTAAATCACATCCGTAATCAAATCGTATGCGAAAGGAGGGTGAATTCCATATCCACGGCGACGTCCAAAACGACGGCATGCTATATAAAACCGTTTAAAAATATTCATTCTCTTTCTGCTTTATCCGGCAAATATAAAATTTATTCCGGCAAACAACACAAAAAAACAGCTATATTTCCTCATATAAATAAAGAACAACTTATTTTTATGAAATACGCTTAAAACCGGCATTTTTATGTAAGCTTACCATAAGAGTTTCAGAAAGCAGGTGATTATCAATAAACAGGCTGAAAAACATTCACTCAGTGTGTTAACTAATTCCGACCCTGCGAAGCGATAAAGCGTCTTTCTTACCCTAAAGAAATAATTTCTCTAAAAACTCTGTCTGCCGAAATGGGCTTCCATTTCATGACGACATTTTACAATTTGTTTCAAACTATGGTAGGCATGACTCCTACCCAATACCGAAACCGTGTGCAAGAATTGGAAAAAAGTAAGACTGCCTCATTTTACCGAGACAGTCTTTTCTTTCACATATTACTCAAATGACCCTATTCTACTTCTTTGCTAAATACCTTCGATACCTCCACCAGGATTTTCGTTTCCGCCGACATTTCCTCCGTTGTTTCCACCATCTTCACTACCGGAAGCATTCGTTTTAGCAGCTTCATCTTCTTCTACCTCCTGATGAAGGATGCTCAATTTCTGAACCGCCACTTTTAAGGATGCTCCAGGCACAAATCTCACTCCTTTGCGATACACATTACGAGAAGTCACCTCCTCAGCGGTATCGCCCGACTTGCTACGTACGACCGGACGAAACAGTCCGAACTCCCCTAAATGCAACGTATTGCCTTCGCTCACTTCATTAATCATCACGTCTACCAGCCCTGCAACGACCAGTTGCACCGTACCCCTGTGTGCGCCACAAATTTGACTTACTCTTGCACAGAGTTTCTCAAAGGAAATTTCGCCATTGCTTAACGATTTCAATACATACTTTTCCGACTTCTTCGGATCAAAGTTTAACACTCTCTTTTTTACTACATATTCCAATGCCATAATCTTAAAAATTTAATTGTTTTACATTCATAATTACTTGTTCTCGATCGATTACATGGCAAAGGTAAAACATGGGGTTGGAGCGAATGCTCCTTTTGGTTCTTTATGGGTACTTTCTGTTCCTTATGGGTATTTTCTGTTCCTTATGGTCCGATAATGTACCTAACAGTACTAATTATTTCATCTTCCCACGACAAAAAAGGATAGCTTCCGCAAGAATCAAGTGTTTCATGCAAAAGCCATCCTTTTCTTTTAAGCCGATGTTTGTTAAGGCTCACCCAAATACTCTACTATTAAACTTCGCTGCATCGGGGTGAGGTAGCGGTGGTTAAACGGGCCGAATCCGGTTTCTTCCAGTTTCTCTTTCAAAGGCTTGCATCCCGCTATCCAACGGTTCAAACCGCGTACCGCATTCTTCGGATTACATTTAGGGAAATATCCCATTGCTAAAGAGGCATACGAATTGTCATCTTCATCATACCACGGTTTCTTTTCTTTTTTCATAATCACATTTTTTGTTTTATAATTGTTTACGTTACACATCTAGGCTTCAAGCAGACATGATTTTCCTTTCATTTATTAAACGTACTGCAAAAATAAGAAGTATATATTAAACCTGCAACTATTTTTTCATTTTGGTGTTCCATATTCTACATTATATCAATAAAACATTATTAATCAATATATTATCAACACAACAATATTAAATATCCAACATAAACATTCGACTAATACAGCTATATTACTCATTTACAATAAGTAAACAGTATGCATATTTTCTTATAAGTAAAAAAGTGCGTAGCATATATAGCATGTGGGGAAAATATAAGCAAGGAACATCTAATAAATCACAAAGCAAAACGTGGAATATAATCCTATAAATTGCTATCGATTAAACCGTGACCGCTAGAAAGAGCTATGCAAATTTGACCGCTACGACTCTATAAACTACCATTCATTAAACAGTACGCTCTCATATTATAAGGTATGCTTACTCGACGCAACCAACCATTTATACCATCATCAAAATGGAAAACCAAAGAATACAACCACTAAAAGAAGGAAATATGTTTACATTATTTTCGTGTACACAAACGCACATGTCGAATGTGCACAAACGCATACCTCATTTGTGCACAAATGGCAAGTAGAATTGTGCACAAACAGAGGTCGCGTTTGTGCACAATTCTGAAAGGCCTACCAGCAAAGGGTTTCAGAGGACGTTTTTAGTAAAGAGAGTAATTTGAGTAAAGTAAAAACTATATACTTACATTATTTTATTTCCCATTCAAACAAACCGCAAGAGAATTTTTCCGGTTGCACCACTTCTAATTTCATAGCAGTGGTGGTAACAGGTGAGAAGTTGACTTCATTGGCCGTTCCTTTGTTCAAACCGTAAATGCCGGAATTCACTACGGGTTGCCATGCACCAGACTCATCCTTATAGTATAACTTCCATGAAACAGGAACACGACATCCGCCCCAGGGAGCATCATCGAACCAATAAACGGCAGAGCGCGAAACGGTAGCAGCTTCGGGAAAGGCATACACAATCCATTCCGTAGTGCCTTGTTTCGGCCACCAATGGTAATAAGGCAGGGAGCGGTCATCGGCATGTTGTGGCAGCAAACCATCGTTAACGGCTGTCAGAGCAGCAGTAACTACCGAAGCGTTCAACTTGCTTTTCGAAGCTAATGTTTCAGGCTGTGACGGACGACAAGCATTCAATTCCACCGGCAACCACACAGCCATCGCGCCGGCTCCACGGTGTGCCCAAGCGTAATAAGGTATCAATGTTAACTTTACATCTCTTACGGTCAAGCGGCCGAATGCATCATATTGCAACACTTGAGCGGGTGTATGCAAACATAATGCGTTGTAAAGTTCCTCCACACGTTGCCCGATTTCAAACTTCGGTTCACGGTTCATCAAAACACTCAACACATCGAAATCATTATCTTTCCACTCTGCACAATATACCAGAGGCCCGCGTTCCACGGCAATGCGCCCTTTATCGGCCACAACATTGGGGTGGGCTTTCACCACACGGGGCTGCATATCAAAATGCACCGTCACCTTATCGCCCTTACGCCATCTGCGGGCAAGAGTCATATAACCGTCGTTCACTTCATTTTCCACGATTTCACCGTTGATTTTCACCGTATAGCCCGATTGTTTTCCATCTGCATACCGATATAAATCACTAGGTACGGGTTGGTTACGCACCCATCCAGGAATACGGATTCTCAAAGCAAAATCTGAACCTGTAGCTCGGGTTACTTCTATCTCGGTATCACCCTCGAACGGATAACCGGTAGTTTGCCGTAAGGCAAGCTTTTTTCCTCCGATTTTTAATTGAGCGTCATTAGACATGAAAAGGTTTACATATACATTTTTTCCTTTTACGGCATATATATAACCGGGCAACGAAGGGATAAAACGACAGATATTAGAGGGACAACAAGCGCACCCAAACCAAGGCTGGCGCTGGTGCTGACCGACAGATTCCAACGGATTGGGATAGAAAAACGCTCCACCATCCAAGGAAACCCCGGAAATCAGACCATTATATAAGGTACGTTCCAATACATCGAAATATTTACCGTCTCCATGCAATAGGAACAAACGGTAGTTCAAGTAAACATTACCGATGGCAGCGCACGTTTCGCAATAGGCAGACATATTGGGCAGCTCGTAATTCTTTCCAAAAGCTTCTCCGTTGGAAGTTGCACCGATGCCACCGGTGACATAATACTTCTTGGAAACTATATTGTCCCATATTTTGTCAATGGCCTGAATATAAGCAGAATCTCCCGTCAGCGCGGCCACATCCGCCATACCGGAATACATGTAAGCCGCACGCACGGCATGCCCTACGGCTTCATCTTGCTGCACCACAGGTTTGTGGGCCTGACTGTATTCCCCTTTCCGGGAAGTATAACCTCGCTTATCGAGGAAGAACTTCGCTTCTTTCAGATATTTCCTGTCACCCGTTATCAAATAAAGTTTCGCCAACGCCATTTCAGCAATCTGGTGCCCGGGTACAGCTACAATTTGCCCCATTCCATCGCCGATTTCCCTACATACACAATCGGCATAGCGAACAGCAATATCCAAAAAATTCCGTTTACCGGTAGCCTGATAATGAGCAATGGCTCCTTCCACCATGTGTCCCAAATTATAGAATTCATGACTCAGATTCTCCACTTTCTCCCAACGTTTGCTACCCGCCCAACCGTGCGGATGCTTGGGATTCATGGTACGAGCTGTATAGAGATAACCGTCGGGCTCCTGCGCAGCCGCCACAATAGACAGCACGCTATCAATGTAATGCTCCAACTTTTTGTCGGGATAAGTCTGCAACAAATAGCTTGCCCCTTCAATGGTCTTATACACATCGGTATCATCAAACGAATACCCCTCCACCTTATAACTCTCACTCGGATGAGCTGCCTTGACAAAATTCTCGTAACGTCCCGTCTCCTCACATTTGCGAAAAGCCAAAGGAATGGTCACTTCACGACTTGCTTTCAAGCGTTGTCCCCAAAAAGTATCCGTTACTTTCACCGAAGTAAAAGGAACCGGGTCGATAGGATACCCGTGTGCCGGGGTCGATTGGGCTACCACCGACATGCCGACACTTGACGCCAGCATCATTGTTAATAATACACTCTTCATCATCTAGATTTTTCTTAACTCATAGAGATTTCAATGCCATATTCTACACCATACGATTCGCAAATATAGATAAAAGCCCACGAAACTTTATACCGGCAAGATATAAAATTTTACAGCGGAAAGACAAATTCAGCCTTCCACCAATCAGATTCTTCACTTTTATCATTGGTTTCACAGATTATCCCGTGTACTATTATTTACGAAGGGTTTCCTTGCTACACTATTCGGACATACAGGTCGTAATAGCTCAACACACCACAAGGAATTTTCGCAGTATGCAAGGTATTAAACCTAAAAGAAAGGATAAAACAGTTCACAAAGCAACGCATGCATATCCGGATCGTAATGGGCAAGCTTTTCCCGCGTACTCACCGAATTATGGATACCATCCGGTTTTTCCGCATAGCGGTTACAATTAAAATAAGACTGCACACACTCTGCAAAATATTCCTCCTTATTTGTCATGGCATACGTATTCGCCCAGAGTCCTTTCGACTTGGCGTTTTCATAAAGCTGTTGCAAGCGGTCGTCAAAACCCGGAACGGATTCCCTCAACCCTACAGAATGAATCAGATGCGCAAATTCATGGATAAAAATATTTTCGCCTTTATAACGGTCGCCCAGCAAGTTCAAAAGGTTTTCCTCTCCTCCGCTCATACACCAGCCGTCTCCCTCCGAACCACCAAAACCCCTTGCACGAGCATTCCAATATCTCTTCTCCTCCAAAGTACGGGTAAAAAATGCATATTCGGGAATATCGCTCACCTGCTCCTTTTCGCCGATAACAATCACCTTGCATCCCCTCTGAATCATTGCTTCACGTGCCGCCGGGAGTTTAAGTAACATCAAATACATATATTCGTACGCTTTCATCAACGCTTCATCTCTTACATTTGCCGACGCCACAATAGGGATACCTCCCTGATTCAGGTATTTCTTGTAAAGTCCGGGCTGCTTTGCCCCTTCCGGCATCGCTGTCGGACGTTCCATACAACGATAAGGTTCTCCGTTCACTTTCCATTCTATGATTCCACCGGAAACTCCTTTACGCAAACGAGCAGCTATTTTCAGCCCAGTAGTCATCACCGGCTTAAAACGGATAACATTGTAACAATCTTTTTTTGTGCCGAATTCATCGAGGTTTTCTACTTCTTTCCAGCTATTTCCGTCTTTATAATAAAGGATCCAACTTTCGGGCACACGATAATTGCCATCGTAATGATCTAAATCGAGCCAGTACACTTCCACACCCGATACATTCTCTGGCCGCACGAACTCATAGACCAAAGTTTCAAGTGTTCCCCGTTTTAGCCACCAATAATAATAAGGTTTCGAATTATCCGCCGAGCTTTTAGGTTCCCATTGATCATTCACGCCCCATGCCCACTCTTCCACCGCCGCCGACTCGGGGGCATCTTTTTGTATCGGCGCTTTAATCGACATCGTCCGTGCCTGCGAGGCAATGGTAGGCAATGGAACCGGACGGGCATAAGCGGCCTTTTCGGGGATCCATACAGCCATCTGGTCAGCACCCCGGTTGTTCCAGACGGAATAAGGTATTGCCTTAAAAGACACCTCCCGCTCCGAACCGTCACGTTTCACCTCCCGACAATGACCGGTAAGCACCATCGTGCCTCCCAGCAGAGAGTCATCCATCTTTGCCTCTATCCGGGCATCTGCAGGGATATATTTATCAAACACCGTACCACCGGTCTGGTCTTTTCCTTCCAGACAATATACTATCGGCCCACGCTCTATGGCCAGTTTTCCTCTGTCGTCCACAACTTCCCCACGCGCGTACACACGGCGGACGTTCATCGGAAGTTCTAAAACAATCTCATCTCCGGAGTGCCATTTCCGCTCAAAAACAGCGAATCCATCGATGATTTTCCCTTTTACCTTCTTACCGTTCAAATACAACGCATACGGGGTCGGTGAATCGGTATAGCCATACAAATCGGAAGGTACGGGAAACGACTGTACCCACCCTGGAATACGCAAGCGTAAGCTCCATTTGTTTTTCTGTTTCGGAATGACACGCAACGTAATCTTTCCGTCATAAGGATAAGCGGTTTCCTGCACAATGCGCACTTCATTGTTCTCCAATTCAATATTGGCTTCTCCCTGCGCATAAAGGTTCACATATACGGAATTGCCTTGCGTAGCATATATATAATAAGGCACGGAAGCCATAAAACGGGTCACGTTTCCGGGACAACAAGCACACCCGAACCATTTCTGCCTTTCATGCTGGCCCATCGACTCCAGCGGATTATCGTAAAAGAACTTATCCCCACTCAGCGAGATACCGGAAATCACACCGTTATATAACGCCCGTTCCACCACGTCAACATACTTGGATTCTCCTGTAGCCAGAAACATACGATGATTCCAATATACATTGGCAATGGCCGCACACGTTTCGCAATAAGCCGTATGATTATTCAGTTCGTAATTCGGACCGAATCCCTCACCTTGTGCCCGCGAACCGATACCACCCGTGATATACAGTTTCTTTGCAACCATATTATCCCAAATCCGGCAAAGCGCATGAAAATAAGCCGTGTCTTGTGTTAAAGCCGCTACATCTGCCACACCGGAATATAAATAACCTGCACGTACAGCATGTCCCACAATTTCTTCCTGCTGAAGAATCGGCAGGTGATCTTGGCTGTATGCACTCAAAGCATGTCCGTCTGTTCCACGCCCGGTCTCCTCTACAAAATACTTTGCTAAAGCCAAATATTCCTTTCGACCTGTTACCTTATATAATTTAGTCAAAGCCATTTCCACGACAGGATGCCCCGAAGGGACATGCTTCTTTCCCCTTTCCGGACCAAATACCGTACATATCAAATCAGCATTTTTAATCGCCACATTCAATAATGTCCGCTTTCCCGTGGCTTGATAATGTGCGACGGCCGCCTCATACAAGTGCCCACAGTTATAAAGCTCATGGCTGTTTATTTTTTCCCAACGCGAATGTCCCCACCAGCCGGACAAACGCTCGCATTTATTCGTTACGCATGTACATAAATATCCGTCAGGTTCCTGAGCCGCAGCAATCAAAGTAATCACACTGTCCAGATATGCATCTAATTTTTTATCATACTTCACCGCAAGCGAATAAGAAGCTCCTTCTATGATTTTATAAGGGTCGGTGTCATCAAAAGAGAAATCGCCTTTATGCTCTCCTTTTATCAGCCCGCCGGCTAAAGCGAAGTTATCGAAACGGCCGTTCCGTTCACACTCTTTAAAAGCCGATGGAATGGAAACCATACGGTTCGTCTCGATACGGGGCCTCCAAAAGCAGTCTGTAAGACGCACTTTAGTAAAAGGTACCTCTTTAATAGGCTGTGCGATCTGTGCGCGTACTGATAATAGCACAAAGCACATCAAGAAAACGGAAGCAACTTTTTTTGCTTTCATATCCGGAATAGTTTTAAGATTAATCCTTCATATTGTTTTTCATCTATGATGAGCAACGCAAAGTAAAAACACATCAATTAAAAGCACACTTTCCATAAATTAGGGTTTCGGCATGCCCTTGATGCGCTTTCGGCTACCCGCAAAAATCATTCCATACCGCATACCAAAACCACAAGGCTCTCCAATGCTCTGTACAAGACTTTACAGTTCGGTTCAGGAACGACAGACCAAAACTGTAAAGTAGCTATTTCAACCCTTTCAGCATTTCTTTCACAGCCGTTTCCAACTGACGGTCTTTACCTGCTAAAGATTCTTCCGGAGTGTTATAGACTTCAATATCGGGCTGCAACTGGTGATTTTCGGCATATTGACCGCGCATGTCCATACAGCCTACCTGCGGTATACCGAACACAATGGTAGGATCGATCTGGTTTTCCCACCATACGGCAGTCATAGTTCCGGGGACCGGAGCACCTACCAGTTTGCCGATTTTCAATTCTTTGTACACCCAAGGGAAACCGTGCGCATTGCTGTAGTTGTCTTCACAAACCAATACACACGAAGGTTTCAACCATTTATTGAACGGATCACTGCCGATATATTGCCCGCGCGGGACAAACCGTTGGTATTCCTTACCGGAAAGTAACGTTGCCAAATCATCGTGCAACCAGCCTCCGCCATTATGGCGAGTATCTACAATCACAGCTTCCTTATTGCGGCAACGCCCCAAAAGTTCGCTATAAACTTCGCGGAAACTCTGGCTGTCCATTCCTTTTACATGCACATAACCTACACGTCCGCCGGAAAGGTTGTCAACCATTGTCCGACAACGTTTCACCCAACGTTTGTATAGAAGCCCATTTTCAGTCTCCATAGCGATGGCTTTAACCGTTACATCGAAACGCTTCCCATCGGGTTTACGTATAGAAAGACGAACATTTTTGCCAACCTTTCCTTCCAACAAAGGGAAGTAATCCGTTCCCTTTTCTATCTTTTGTCCGTCAATACGCTCAATTATACAACCTGCACTCGCTTCATTTTTCTTTAACGCCAACGGACCTTGAGCAATAATCTCCTTGATTTTCAACCCGTCACCGGTATATTCCTCATCATAGAACACTCCCAACGACGCAGTGGGCAAGGCGCTTCCCTGCGCCCGATATCGAGCTCCCGTATGGGAAGCGTTCAGTTCACCCAACATTTCGCTTAACACATCGGCAAAGTCGTAGTTATTGTTAATATAAGGCAAGAAACGGGCATATGTCTTACGATACCCATCCCAATCGGTTCCCTGCAAATCGGTTACATAAAATTTATCTTTCACTTGTTGCCATACATGATTGAAGATATATTCCCGTTCAGCATAGGGCTGATAATTGAAAACAGCTTCAAAAGCGACGGGCTTTGCCATACCATTGGCCAACGTAACTTTTTTAATGCTTCCCCGACTGCAAAGATAAACGTTTTCTATTTTCTTATCAGGGCATATTTTGCCGCCGCCTACATTTTTCATAACCACCTTCGTACGGTTCTCCTTCAAATCATGTTCCCAAAGATCCATACCACCCTCAAACGAAGCAAAATAATAGAGTTTGTCCCCTTTCAAGGATAAAACGGCATCACCCAAACGGGAGGAATTTACCGTTAAACGCATAATTCGGTCTTGACAATTTTCTAAATCAAATTCCAATGTTTTCACCTTTTCTTGACCGGTTTGCACTGTTTTCTTGTCAGATGTAACAGTGGCTCCTTTTCGCTTCTTACCGTCTTTTGCCAAATTACTTTTTTTATCCTTTTTTCGATCGTTTTTCTCCTCTCCTTTCCCAGGAGTTTCCGGAGCCTTTTTATTTAAATCTGCCAATGAGAGTTCTTCCTTACTCATACGGAAGCGTTCATAAGCATCCAAATTGAAGAACATGATATAGACATCGCTTTCAGCACCCCAACTACCGTGGCTTCGAAAACCGGCGCGATCACTCTCCCATATCATGGCGTTTCCGTCCAACACCCATTTGGCATTGCTATCGTTATATCCGCTCTCCGTCAAGTTATGGATTTCTCCATTACCCGAAGCACTCACCAATGCAATATCTTTATTGTTCCAGCCTCCCACACCTATGTAATTGGTCAGAATCCATTTGCTGTCAGGACTCCATTGAAAGTTCTGGTCACCATCACTGTAAGAATATTCATACTTCCCATCCATAACGGTACGCACGGATTTTTTTGCTAAATTAATTATACGGAGGGTTGTCCGGTTCTCGAGAAAAGCCACTTCTTTACCATCCGGACTATATTGCGGCTGAAAAGAAGTCCTTTTAGAATTCGTCAGTTTTTCTTCTTTAAGCTCAGTTGCATAAGTAAACTGCTTCTCCTTCTTATCAACAATGGACGAACGGTAAATCTGCCACAGGCCATTGCGTTCGGAAGCGTACACAATGCTGCATCCATCCGGAGCGAAATCAATATCACGTTCTTGCTCGGGTGTGTCGGTTACCTGCCGAGTAGTTTTATATTCTACGGAAGTTACATATACATCTCCATGCAACACAAATGCAATTTCCTTGGCATCGGGCGAAAGAGCGATCTCCGTAGCGCCACTCTGACGAATCTGGCGTACTATATCCCTATCGGTCTTATCGGTCACCACGGTTATATCCACCTTTTGGGGTTTTCCGCCTTCTTTTAAAGTGTATATTTCGCCATCATAACCATAACAGAGCAATCCGTCACAAGAAGCAGTCAGATAACGCACAGGATTCTTCACATGAGAAGTTAGCCGAGTTACTTTTTTACCGTCAACAGAACGCTTGAACACATTGAACGATCCGTTTTCCTCGCTCAGATAATAAAAAGATTTTCCATCCGGTGCCCACACCGGTGTGCGGTCTTCACCTTTAAAAGAGGTTAGCCGGCGATATATCTTTGTTTCCGGCTGATAGAGCCATATATCACGAGTGATGGAAGAGGTGTGATGTTTGCGCATTGCATCTTCATAACCCTTTTTATCATGGTAAAGCCACTGTTTTCCATCATGACTCACACTGATGTCCTCCATAGGCATAGAGGAGCACATTTTAGGGCGGCCCCCCTTCGTACTCACCTCATACACTTGTTGAAATATACTAGAAGGGAATTGCACATCTTCCGCCGAAGGACGAATATTGGAAAGCAACAATACATGTTCTTTATCGCGGAAAGCCACGGGCATTTCCGAACCGGAATAAGTCGTCAACCGAACCGGAATTCCTCCATCTTTTTCCACTATAAACACGTCCAGGCTCCCCATACGGTCGGAAGCAAAAGCGATCCGTTTGCTGTCAGGGCTCCATACGGGATGTGTATCGTATGCCGGATGTGTAGTTATCTGTAAAGCCCGACCGCCATTTGTCGGTACGGTAAAAATATCTCCTTTATAACAAAAAGCAATCGTTGCGCCATCCGGCGAAATAGCACTATGTCGCATCCACAAAGGACTCTCCTGCGCATAAGCAAAGGCTGAAAACAGGAAAGTTGAAATACCCAACAATATTTTTTTCATGTTTGTCAATGTTTTAATGATTCTTGCAAAAGTAAAAAAATAATATTAGATAAACGGATAAAACAGAGAATTTAAACACATGACAATCAATAGCGCCCAAATAAAATTAATCAAAAGGAAGCAGACACCACCAGTTGTAGGAATATGCTTTCGGTCACCACCTTTATCTCCTGTCCTATGAGAAAAAGATACAATATACAGGAGGAACCCGCACATTTTACCTCGGTGCGACTCAGTGCGCGAAAATCGGACGAATGCTCGGTGAAAGAGTTTTTCGCACCCCAGTTAAGGTATATGTATGCGAATCGGCAAACAAAAACCGGCATAAAACAGGCTTTTGAAATCGTCCGCATCACCGTTTGAAGGATTCCCGTTGCGTGAACTTAAGTTATTCCGATACACAAATTTGAGTAATTCCGGTGTGCAAATTTAGAGAATCCCATTAGATGAATTTGAGGGATTTTTACGAATACACAGAAGTATTCCAACCGTAAATTAGATGTCCGCCCTTTACAAATGTTCCAATTGCTGCCACCCGTTTGTAACATTTGTAAAGGGCAGATACCTCACATAGTCCACCTGAAGATATGGCTATAACAAGATTTTAGCACATATATATCGGACCAGTAAATCAGTTGCAAAGACATTTATAGCGCAAAATACAGTACAAAGACATTTATGTTAAAATACTTACTTCATATTACAGGCTTTCATCGCTTTAATAACAGCTGAAGTGAAGCCCTCGTGTTCTAACTCGTTAATGCCTTTAATGGTGATGCCGCCTGGAGTGGTGACCTTATCTATCTCAACTGCCGGATGGGTCTCCGGATTATTCAGGATCAGCTCTGCCGCACCTTTTACAGACTGAGCAATCATTTCTCGGGCCGCTTTCGGATAAATACCCATTTCCACACCGGCCTGCATGGAAGCCTGAATATATTTCAGCACAAAAGCAATGCCGCACGAAGCTAGCGCCGTAGTCGCAGGTATTTGCGACTCGGGAACCAGCAATGCCAATCCCATCTCGTTGAACATATCCACTATCAATTTATCTTGCTCCATAGTAGTATATCGGGCGGCAATCAGCGTCATGCTTTCCATATAAACAATTGCTGTATTGGGCACTATACGAAACATCGGCATCTGGATTCCCGCATAATGTTCTAATTGGTTAAAATCTATTCCGGCTGCTACGGACACTAATATTTGGTTCGGTTTCAAGTTCATCGAGTTGATAACATTCTCAATCAACCAAGGCTTGACCGCTACAATCACAATATCAACATTTTTCGAAGCTTCGATATTGCTGTCCATTACATGCAACTCAGGATGTGCCTCCTGCAAGCTTTGCAATTTACCCCAACTCGGATTCGAAACATATATGTCATCCGTTTTTATAACGGTTCCTTTCGCCAAAGCATGTGCTATCGCACCACCCATGTTTCCTGCACCAATTACTGCTACTTTCATATTGTCTAAAGAGTTTTTATTTTCTATTATTTAAACAGTCATAAAGGAGATAAATAAGTTATCATTTCACAAATTAGTTTAAGGGATAAAGCCCAAACTTTGAAAACATTTTGTAAGTGCTAACCCGAAAAGGCCTTGTATGCCCCTTATCAAAAAAGATAACTCCATTCGCTTCCTGGTACAAATGAATCAAGTAGAATATTTACAATAACTTCTTCAAGCTTGCAAGGAACTTATCGGCATCCGCTTTACTAAGGCATAAAGGTGGAAGCAAACGAAGTACATTCGTACCACTTGCACCCGTAAATATATGTTCATCAAAGATTAAACGAGAACGAAGTTCTTTGACTGGTTCCGCAAATTCCAAACCAATCATAAGCCCACGGCCGCGTACATCTTTTATTTGAGGTATTTTTTCCAATTCTTGCATCAAATAGATACCTATCTCTGCCGCATTTTCCACTAAATGCTCTTCCTCTATCACATCCAACACGGCTAAAGCAGCCGCACAAGCTAAATGATTTCCACCAAAAGTAGTGCCTAACTGTCCGTACACCGGCATAAACTTGGGACTAATCAACACGCCACTCATAGGAAAACCGTTAGCAATACCTTTTGCTACAGTAATCATATCGGGCCGGATTCCTGCGTACTGATGTGCAAAGAATTTTCCGCTTCGGCCATAGCCCGATTGTATCTCATCGAGAATCAATACTGTATCGGTTTCTGTACAAACATCCCGAAGTTGTCTCATAAACGTATTATCCGGAATCTGTATGCCACCTACTCCCTGAATGCCTTCAATAATCACAGCACAAACATCCCTTTCCTGCAATTTAGCTTTGACAGCCTCTATATCGTTCAATGGAAGATAAGTTACATGCCCATTATCATTAATAGGCGCAATAATCTTCGGATTATCAGTCGCTTCCACTGCAAGTGAAGTACGTCCATGGAAGGCTTTTCCAAAAGAAACGACACGAGTACGTCCGTTATAGAACGAAGCCAGTTTCAAAGCGTTTTCGTTTGCCTCCGCACCGGAATTTACCAAGAACAAAGCATAATCGTCATAACCACTGATTTTTCCCAAACGGTCAGCCAATTGTTGCTGCAATGTATTAATCACTGAATTGGAATAAAAACCCAACTGCGCAACTTGTTCGCTAATGGCCTCCACATAATGTGGATGCGCATGGCCTATAGAAATCACGGCATGGCCGCCATACAAATCCAGGAATTCAGTTCCTTTATCGTCCCATACCCGGCAACCTTTTCCTTTTACAATGTTCACATCGTATAAAGGATATACATCAAATAATTTCATCTTTCCAAATTAAACATTAAAAAGCACTTGGTTTCAACCTCAAGCCCGTAGTTTCTTCCAAATTGAACATTAGATTCATGTTATGGACGGCTTGTCCGCTAGCTCCTTTCAAAAGGTTATCTATGCAAGAGACCACTAAAAGCTTGTCTCCATGCTTCTCGAGATGAAGCAAACATTTATTGGTGTTGATTACTTGCTTTAAGTCAATATTCTTCTCAACAACGTGTACAAAAGAGTCTTCAGCATAATATTCTTTATACATCTTTATAAGTTCTTCCAAATCTACCCGACACTTCACTATAATAGTAGCAAAGATTCCCCGAGGGAAGTCCCCACGATACGGAATAAAGTCAATCTCTGAATCGAAACTATTTTGCAACTGTTTCAAAGATTGTTTAATTTCCGGCACATGCTGATGGGCAAAAGGTTTATAAATGCTCAAATTGTTGTTACGCCAACTAAAATGACTCGTAGCTCCAGGTTTCACACCAGCTCCCGTACTACCTGTTATTGCATTCACCATCACGTCATCATTAATCATCAAATGCTTAGCTAAAGGTAACAGTCCCAATTGAATACAGGTAGCGAAACAACCCGGATTTGCCACATATTTACTGTGGCAGATGGCTCGACGGTTAAGTTCAGGCAATCCGTAAATAAAATCATGCTCGTCACTCTTGATACGATAATCCATAGAGAGATCGATAATCTTCAACTTATCTGGAATATTGTGACATTCCAAAAACTTTTTCGTATCGCCATGAGCCGTACAAAAAAACAATACATCTATATCATCGAGAGGAAGAGTGTCGGTAAATACCATATCGGTCTCTCCATACAAGCCTTCATGCACATCTGCCAATTTATTTCCGGCATTACTGTTGCTGTTGACAAACACCAGTTCCACTTCGGAATGGTTAATCAATAACCGAATCAATTCTCCGGCCGTATAACCGGCACCTCCAATTATTCCTACTTTAATCATGAAACGTTTTTTTAGATTTCTTCATCTTTATGGTTTGCGTAATATACACGCAACGGCGTGGAAGTAACTTTGATAAAGCCTTTGGCATCCTCCGCCGTCCAACCTTTCTGCATCTCTCCGTATTCGCCAAACTTGGTTTTAACCAAATCATCTTTTGAATCTACTCCTACAGTAGAAAAGGAAAGCGGACGAAGTTCCAGAATAGCCGTACCGTTTACATTACGTTGTGACTCCTGCAACATTGCCTCTATATCGCGCATCACAGGTTCCAAATATTGGCTTTCGTGTAGGAACATGCCATACCAATTAGCGACCTGGTCCTTCCAATACTGTTGCCATTTGCTCAGCGTATACTTCTCCAAAAAACGGTGCGCACCGATAATCAGCATAGGAGCTGCGGCTTCAAAACCTACACGCCCTTTGATACCAATAATGGTATCGCCCACATGCATGTCGCGGCCGATTCCGTAGGCTGCACCAATTTCTTCTACCTTTTGGATTGCTTTAATAGGGTCGTCGAATGTTTCGCCGTTTACAGCTTTTAACTCTCCTTTTTCAAAAGTAAGACGCAACTCTTCGCTTCCCTCTTTTGAGACTTGTTTCAAATAAGCACTTTCAGGCAAACCTTGTGCCGAATCAAGTATCTCGCCGCCACAAATGGAAGTACCCCACAGACCTACATTATAAGAATATTTTAATTTAGTGAAATCAGCCTCAAAACCATGTTCTTTCAAATAATTGATTTCGTATTCGCGGGTAAGCGCCATGTCACGCGTTAGAGTAATGATTTCTACATTAGGTGCCAATACCAAGAAAGTCATATCAAAACGTATTTGGTCGTTACCAGCCCCAGTAGAACCATGTGCAATGGCATGCGCACCGATTTCATTGGCATAACGGGCAATAGCCAATGCTTGGAATATACGTTCCGAGCTTACGGATATGGGATAAGTTCCGTTACGCAAAACATTACCGAATACCATGTATTTCAAGCTTTTCTCATAATATTCCTGTGTTACGTCTATTGTAATATATTTCGTTGCGCCCAATTTATAAGCATTTTCCTCATTTTTTCTCAACTGTTCAGCACTAAATCCGCCAGTATTGGCACATGCCGCATATACTTCATATCCTTTTTCCTTAGCCAAATACATTACGGTAAACGATGTGTCCAATCCGCCACTAAAGGCTACTACTACTTTCTTTTTCTCTTCCATAGCTTTTATTATTCTTTATTTATCTCGTTTACAAAATTTGTTTTCTCTTCTTCTTTATGCTTCTCTGGGTCGTAAAGCATAGCTGTACAAATACAATAACGACGTTCGGTACGCACCAGCACATCGTGATTACAACACCCCTCGCACCCTTTCCAAAAAGCATCATCATCCGTCAGTTCAGCAAAAGGAACAGGCACATAACCCAATTCGGTGTTAATTTTCATCACCGCTCCGCCGCTAGTCAGTCCAAAGAGTTTGGCATGCGGCCATCGCAATCGTGACAAGGTAAACGCGGCTTTTTTGATTCTTTTTGCCAGTCCTTGTCCCCGAAACTTTTCTACCACAATCAAACCGGAATTAGCCACATATTGCTTGTTGCCCCAACTCTCAATATAACAGAAACCTGCAAATTCGTTTCCGCACAAAGCAATAATCGCCTTTCCTTCTCTCATTTTCTGCGCCACGTACTCATGCGTACGTTTGGCGATACCTGTCCCCCGCACTTTGGCTGCAGCAGTAATTGTTTCCAAAATAGTGTCAACGTAAACCTCATGTGAGGCGTCGGCTACCATAACATCTATTTGATCCATTTTCGTTGTTAAAACTTTAACCTTATATATAATATCATTATTTATCGAATATTCGGAATAATAGTCGAAAGTGCTTTCAACACATCTCTCTGTTCTATTCCTTCGCGGATAACCAGCAAAATAGTATCATCTCCGGCAATGGTACCCAAAATCTCATAGAAATCACGATTATCAATATCATAAGCCAAACTACTGGCATATCCCGGACGGGTTTTGATAACGGCTAGATTTCCGGAGAATTTGATGGAAATAAAACCGGTTTGTATTATCATTTCATTAATGGAATGCATCTCTGTAGTTCGTTTATACATGGCATTATTCGGCAACACGTACACATAACGACCACTCATACTAGCCGCTTTTGCCACTTTCAAACGTTTCAGATCACGCGACAGAGTAGCTTGTGTCAACACATATCCATTACGTGCCAATTCATTCAACAGTTCTTCCTGATTACCCACTTCTTTACTGGATATAATTAACTTGATAGCGTCAAGACGCTCGTTTTTATCCTGTCTCATTGTATAATTATTCTAAATGCACTGCAAAATTAGGACTTTATTTGAATATTCATAGCATAAAAACGAATATTTTTCAATTTTTATGCAATAAGAGTCCTTCTATACACAAATCATGCATATTTCATCAGACTTTCATATCCTTAATAATAAAAGGATAAAGGAAAAGGGATATCTAACATGACAAAAGACAATATGAAGAAAATATCCGTATATAACTGTTTAACGTTTTGGCCACACGATCGTCCCATATCTCTAACTTAAGTGAAATAAGAAGCCCTGCATCAGGTTTTCTGTGATATAATATTCATAAAAATAAAGTGATTAAAAGAAGATTCATCAAAAGATGGCTAGACAAGAAAGTAACAAATAAGTTTTTTTAACCGAATTATATTAAGAAAAAGCAAAAAAGAATGTAATAAAATCACAAATCGCAATAAGTCTAACAAAGTTTTTACTACTTTTGTTACATTAATTTGTGAAATCACTATATAACCACCTTAAAATAGTATTAATGGTATGAAGGACATGCAATTTTTCGCCGTGGATTTAGGAGCGACCAGCGGTAGAACCATCCTGGGAACCTTATCCGAAGGCAAACTGGATTTAAGAGAGTTAACCCGTTTTCCCAACAACATTATCGAAACAGGAGGACACTTCTATTGGGATATTTATGCACTATACCTCGAAATTATCAAAGGATTAAAAGTAGTTGCTCAGGAGGGCATACACATCCAGTCCATCGGTATCGACACATGGGGAGTGGATTTCGTCTTTGTAGGTAAAGACGGTGCTTTTCTGCGTAATCCCTACTGCTACAGAGATCCGCATACAGTTGGCGCTCCCGAAGAATACTTCACACATATTCCACGCGAAAGAGTATACGATATAACCGGAATTCAAATCATGAATTTCAATTCATTGTTTCAACTTTATACTTTACATCGCGATAAATGCTCGGCTCTTGAAGCTGCCGACAAAATATTGTTCATGCCGGACGCACTCTCTTATATGCTTACCGGTAACATGGTGACAGAATACACCATCGCTTCTACCTCGCAAATATTGAATCCTCGCACCAAACGTTTCGAAAAGGAGCTTTTGGATATAGTAGGCGTAAAAGAAGAACAATTCGGTCGTTTTGTCTTCCCTGGTGAAAAGATCGGTGTGCTGAGCGAAGAGGTACAGAAGTTAACGGGATTAGATGCTATTCCGGTCATTGCCGTAGCCGGACATGACACAGCTTCTGCCGTAGCTGCCGTACCGGCACAAAACGAAAACTTCGCTTATCTCAGCTCCGGTACTTGGTCTCTAATGGGAATCGAGGTGGAAGACGCCATTATTAATAAAGAAAGTTTCGACAAGAACTTCACTAATGAAGGCGGAGTAGAAGGAACAACTCGTTTTTTGAAAAATATTTGTGGCATGTGGTTGCTAGAACGCTGTCGTAAAGAGTGGGAAGTCACTAACAATTACTCATACCCCGAGCTCATCGAAGCCGCCTTGGCAGTGAAAGCGTTCCGTAGTCTTATTAATCCGGATGCGCCTTGTTTTGCCAATCCTACATCTATGATAAAAGCCATCCAACATTATTGTCACGAAACAGGGCAACCCGAACCTATGACCTACGGTGAAATCACTCGTTGCATCTTCGACAGTCTGGCCTTACGGTACCGTCAGGTGTTCGGTTATATGCAAAGCATGGCTCCTTTCAAAATAGAAAAATTGCATGTTATAGGCGGAGGCTCACGCAACAACCTACTCAATCAATTCACCTGCAATGCAGTAGGGGTTCCCGTCACAGCCGGTCCATCCGAAGGAACAGCCATCGGCAATATTATGTTACAGGCAAAAGCTGCCGGATTAGTCGGAAATATCCAAGCAATGAGAAGCCTCATCAGTTCTTCCATCGAATTAGCAAATTTTGTACCCGAACACCCGCAAGAGTGGGATGAGGCATACCAAACGTATTTGAAATACTATCGGGAAGATATCTAAATTAAGTAAGCTACAAAAATATATCCATATCCATGGTATAAAAACATTATAACAAACAGGCTATATGAGTAGCCTCAGAATAAAGACTTACAAAAAAGGAAGTAATAAACAATAATATTAACTAATAAATTGAATTATCATGAAAGAAGAATTAATTAAAAAAGCGTACGACATAGCTGCTGAACGCTATGCAGCAATGGGAATCGACACAAACAAGGTGATGGATCAACTCCAGAACGTTTCTATTTCTATGCATTGCTGGCAAGCAGATGACGTAACGGGATTCGAATCGGCAGGTTCTCTCACAGGTGGAATTCAAGCTACAGGAAACTACCCCGGCAAAGCACGTAATATGGAAGAACTTCGGGCAGACATCCTAAAAGCCGCTTCATATATTCCGGGAAAGCACCGTTTGAATTTACACGAAATCTACGGTGACTTCGGTGGAAAATTTGTTGACCGCGATCAAGTGGAACCGGCTCATTTCGAAAGTTGGATGCAATGGGCTGCTGAAAACGGGATGAAACTGGACTTTAATTCAACTTCTTTCTCTCACGCTAAATCAGGTGATCTTTCTTTATCTAATCCGGACAAGAGTATCCGTGATTTTTGGATTGAACATACAAAACGTTGCCGTGCTATTGCTGAAGAAATGGGTAAACGCCAAGGCGATCCGTGTATCATGAACTTATGGGTGCACGACGGCAGCAAAGACATCACCGTTAATCGTATGAAGTACCGGGCTTTATTGAAAGATTCTTTGGATCAAATCTTCGCTACTGATTACAAAAACATGAAGGATTGTATCGAATCGAAAGTATTCGGTATCGGACTGGAAAGCTACACAGTAGGTTCCAACGACTTCTATATCGGTTACGGAGTTCAACGTCAGAAACTCATCACTTTGGATACCGGTCACTTCCATCCAACAGAAAGCGTTGCCGATAAAGTATCGTCATTATTACTATTCGTTCCGGAATTAATGTTACACGTAAGCCGTCCGGTACGCTGGGATTCAGACCACGTGACTATCATGGATGATCCGACTTTGGATCTGTTTAACGAAATTGTTCGTTGCGATGCTTTGGATCGCGTACACATTGGTCTTGACTATTTCGATGCTTCCATCAACCGTATCGGTGCTTATGTTATTGGTACACGTGCTGCACAAAAGTGCATGCTCCGCGCCCTGTTAGAGCCGCTCGCACAATTACGCCAGTACGAAGCAAACGGACAAGGATTCCAACGTTTGGCACTGCTCGAAGAAACCAAAGCGATGCCTTGGAATGCTGTATGGGATATGTTCTGCTTAAAGAATAATGTTCCGGTAGGCGACGAGTTTATCGGTGAAATTGAAAAATACGAAGCCGACGTTACCTCTAAAAGATAAATCTGAATGAAGAATGTGAATCGGCAGTTAAGAAGTTATCGCTTCGCTCAGAAGTAATAAGAATTTAAGCTGCCTCTACCAAAAAAGGAAGAAGAACGGCATAACAATATTATTGCAAATTTAAAACTGTTTACAAGCTGATATTTTCCTTAGCTTCCGATTCGCATACAAGATTCTTCATCTCTTATTCAAATACATACAATATGGAAATTCTTATAGGATTATTGATTATCGCCATCGGTAGTTTTGGACAGAGCAGCTCTTACGTTCCCATCAACAAAATAAAACAATGGAGTTGGGAAAGTTTCTGGCTGGTACAAGGTGCATTTGCATGGATTGTTTTTCCGCTATTAGGAGCCTTGCTAGCTATTCCCGAAGGTTACACGCTAACCGAACTTTGGAGCGAAGGCGGCGCCTCTACTTCTATTATATATGGTATATTATGGGGAGTAGGCGGTTTGACCTTTGGACTAGGTATGCGTTATCTGGGTGTAGCGCTCGGACAAAGTATCGGTATGGGTACTTGTTCCGCTTTTGGAACCATTCTGCCTCCATTAATGGCCGGAGATGATTTATTCCATGGCAAAGGTTTACTTCTTTTGATTGGAGTTTGTATCACCTTAGCAGGTATCGCCGTAATCGGTTATGCCGGAAGTCTTCGCAGCAAAAACATGACTGAAGAAGAGAAAAAAGCAGCCATCAAAGACTTTGCGTTAACAAAAGGCTTAATTGTTGCGTTTCTAGCCGGTGCAATGAGTGCTTGCTTCAACTTAGGACTTGAAGGAGGAAAAGCAATCCAACAGGTAGCATTAGACAACGGAGTGGCTCCGCTTTATGCCGGGCTTCCGGTTATTTTCCTCGTTACATTCGGCGGATTCCTTACTAATGCCGTATATTGCATCCAACAAAATATCAAGCACGGCACCGGTAAAGAGTATTTCTCCGTACCGGGCAATGTGTTTATCAGCAATTTGCTATTCTGCGCATTAGCTGGTGTATTGTGGTATTCGCAATTCTTCGGGCTGGCTATGGGCAAAAGCTTCTTGCCTGAAAATTCCACACTTTACGCATTCTCTTGGAGTATACTGATGTCGCTGAACGTCATATTTTCCAACGTATGGGGTATCATTCTCAAAGAATGGAAGGGAGTAAAATCAAGTACTATCACCGTATTAATCATTGGATTACTAATTCTTATATTATCAATCATCGTTGTGTCTATAGCACAACAATAACATTAAAACCAAGTGTATTATGAAATCTATTTTAGATAATCGTCCGGCACTTGCCAAAGAGGTGAATAAAGTAGCTGAGGTAGCCGGATATTTATGGCAAAAAGGATGGGCAGAACGCAACGGAGGAAACATCACTGTTAACATTACCGAATATATTGACGATGAGATCCGCCAGATGCCTGCAATCAGCGAAGTAAAACCTATCGGTACTACCTTACCGAATCTGAAGGGTTGTTATTTCTATTGTAAAGGAACTAATATGCGTATGCGTGATTTGGCTCGTTGGCCGATGGAAAACGGTTCTATTATCCGTATCCTCGATGATTGTGCTCATTACGTTATTATTGCAGACAATCCCGTACGTCCTACTTCAGAGTTACCATCACATTTAAGTGTACACAATTATTTGATTGGTAAAGGCTCTCCCTATAAAGCTTCCGTGCATACGCACCCTATCGAACTGATTGCCCTGACCCATTGCAAGAAGTACCTGGAGAAAGATGTGGCAACAAGAATGTTATGGAGTATGATTCCGGAAACGAAAGCATTTTGTCCGCGCGGTTTAGGGATTATCCCTTACAAATTGCCTAGTTCTGTTGAATTAGCTGACGCTACCATCAAAGAACTGGAAGATTACGATGTTGTAATGTGGGAAAAACATGGTGTATTTGCCGTAGATTGCGATGTTATGGCAGCTTTTGATCAAATCGACGTATTGAACAAATCAGCACTGATTTACATCGCTGCTAGAAATATGGGCTTCGAACCTGATGGCATGAGCGACGAGCAAATGAAAGAAATGAGTGTTGCATTCAATTTACCTAAATAACGTTATCCTTTTAATGAAAGCGGGAAGCTGAAGTGATTTCAGTTTCCCGCTTGTTTTTTATATTGATCTCTTTTCTCATGTACACCGTAAGCAATAACACATAAAAATAAACACGACAATAATAAACATATCGTAAATCCTTTATTTCCGCCGCCGTATTCGAGATTTAACACCTTGCGATCCTTAATCAAAAATGATCTGTTACTTTATTACTTTCTTTCCATTGATTCGCAGATTCTCCAATACCACATTTTTAGCTCCGCTAATCAAATTGCCATTCTTCTGTACATTATCAAACCTACAATTCGTTACATGAATATTCTCTATGTTGACCCGGTCCTCATATCCGGTAATCAATACTCCATACTCACTTTTCCTACTAGTAATGTTATCTAAATAAACATTCCGCACTACAGGCGGAAAGCTACGGTCACACTTTTCACGGTTCTCATATAACAAGTTTATCTTCAACACGGCTTCACGGCACTCACCAACCTCAATATTACGTACGTAAATATTTTCAATCAAACCACCACGACAGTTATTAGTTTTAATACGAATCACACGATCCAGGTTCGGACTGTCCATCTTGCAATCTTCTACAAACAAATTACGGTATCCGCCGGATATTTCACTGCCGACTACCACTCCTCCATGACCATCTCTCATCTCACAGTTACGCACAATAATATTCTCACTCGGAGTATTCCATTTCCTTCCATCAGCATTTCTTCCACTCTTGATAGCAATACAATCATCACCGGTATCAAACACACAATTCTCTATCAAAACATTCTTACTCGATTCCGGATCGCAACCATCACTATTCGGTCCGTGACTCACCACCTTCACATTCCGTACAATCAAGCTCTCACAAAACAACGGATGAATCACCCAAAAAGGAGAATTCTTCAATGTCACCCCCTCAATCAATATCGTATGACAACGGTATAGATTAATTAACTGAGGGCGAAGCCCATCTTGCAGAGTCATTTGCCTCTTATCTATCGGAGCAAAAGTTTCGGCATAAGCCAACAACTTGTCCCGTCCTCCATTACGCTGTGCAATCATTCCTTCTTTCCAACCGAAACGTTTAGCATCACCACACATCGACCACCAAGTTTCATTACTTCCCTGCCCGTCAATCACACCTTTCCCACTAATCGCTATATTGCTCTCTCCATAGGCATAAATCAACGGATGCAGATTATAGCAGTCCACTCCTTCCCAACGCGTTAGCACTGTAGTAGTATATAGATACTTTTCCGGCGAAAACTTCAGATGCGCCCCTTCTTCCAAATACAAGTTTACATTACTTTTTAAAGTAATAGGTCCTGTATAAAATTCACCCGCCGGAATTACCACCTTGCCTCCACCGGCCTGACTACAGGTAACAATAGCTAAATTAATTGCTTCATGGCATAATTGTTCGCCTTGTGTTCCTTCTTTTGCACCAAAATCTCTGATATTATATTCCCTATCCGGAAAAGAAGTTCTTTTTATCTGCTTCTCAATCGTTTTGCTTTCATTCCATACAGCTGTCGGAATCTGAGCTGCCATACATAACGCCCACCCCAACAGGCAAGCCATACAAATCAATTTTCTCATGTTCTTCAAATTAGATTTAGTTACGTTTCAAGATGATTTTCTTTATTGTGCCTCAAAGATAAAAAGAAATCCATTGAACCAAAAGAACTAAAGAATACATATTAACAAAAAAAGCAGCTACTTAAAAAGTAACTGCTTTAACTTTCGAGTGGTGCCAACGGGAATCGAACCAGTGACACAAGGATTTTCAGTCCTTTGCTCTACCAACTGAGCTATGGCACCTTTCTTGTTTGCGGTTGCAAAGGTAGTGAAAGTTTTTGATTTTGCAAACCTTAGGGTAATAAAAAACACTGATAAAAAGCTATTCTGCTTATTATCAGTGCTTTTCTTCCGGGATTTTTTATTTATTTTCCTGTAGGGGATTCCATCCCTGAGCTTTTAACTCGAATTCCTGACCATCGCGTGTGATCAGTGCGCAGCCTAATTCGGGCTTTGTAATATGTCCGATCAGGCGGACACCTTCCATTTCCGATACTTTTTCGTGATCGGCAATGGGAACAGTGAAAAGAAGTTCATAATCTTCACCACCGTTCATGGCACAGGTGGTGAGGTTCATATTGAACTCTTCTGCCATAACTGCAGTTTGATAATCGATAGGGATATGCTCTTCGTAGACACGGCAACCTGCTTTACTTTGAGTACATATATGCAATAGCTCCGAAGAAAGTCCGTCAGAGATATCCATCATAGAAGTCGGAACGATGTTTGCGGCGGACAGTTTCTCAATAATGTCTTTGCGGGCTTCCGGTTTGAGCTGTCGTTCCAACAAATACTCTTTTCCGGAGAAATCCGGTTGAGCATCCTGTTCGCCTTTAAAGACTGCTTTTTCGCGTTCTAACAGTTGCAGCCCCATATAGGCGGCACCTAAGTCGCCACTGACACAGATCAAGTCGGTATCTTTGGCGCCATTACGGTAAACTACTTTATCTTTGTCGGCTTCACCAATACAAGTGATACTGATGGCAAATCCTGTCAAAGAAGAGGTGGTGTCACCACCTACAATATCGACTTTATATTGTTGGCATGCCAGACGGAG
>ERZ825137.813-NODE-813-length-42946-cov-5.036465_pt1 | contig 42946 bp, 35 predicted proteins | sample MGYA00519873_ERZ825137 | MGnify/ENA primary metagenome ERZ825137 (study PRJEB31778, sample SAMEA3449190) | human gut metagenome | biome: human gut; feature: human-associated habitat; material: faeces | place: United Kingdom | collected 2010/2012 ...
GAAAGGACACCCTGACGGTTTCCTTTCACACTTTTCTTCCCTCCGAAACTTTTGGTCTGGCAGATTTTTTGGCAGTCTGGATTCCCGTGTAATGTTAACGCAATTTGCAGCCGCTCCGCCGCGCTCCAGATAAGGCGGCTCAGGCCGCAGCACACGAGCGCAGGCAGCAGCAGAAGCCCGGAAAGCACCGCGCCCGTCCAGAAAACAGCGGCAGCGGCCGCTGTCCACAGCCTGCCCGTTCCCGTTTTGCGCATGGTTCCACCTCCGCAGAAGGATATATGCGCGCCGGACGCAGAAAAGAACCGTGCCGCATTGACAAATCTCCGATTCCGGGATATACTAAAGGTCAGAAAGGAGGCATTCACAATGGATAACGAAAACGTCAAGAAGGAATGGAAGAAAGCCGGTTCCGATCTGGGTCACGCCTTCGCAGGTCTGGGCAAGATGCTCATCCGCACGGCCAAGGTCGGCATGGAAAAGGCCGATGAGTGGGCCAATAGCGACGATTCTCCCAAGGAGGAAAAGAAGCCCGAGGGGCAGGAATAATTCCGCACAAAAATATGCCGGGCGATCCCGCATGGCGAGATCGCCCGGTTTTTCTGTTTATTCCGATTCCTTATTCCGATTCCGCTTGCGGCTCCTCCGTGAATTCCGCAAACGCGCGGCCGAATTCCTCGGCGGCAAAGGCCCGCATCCGGGCGCAGTAGTCCCCATAGGCCGCAAGCAGACGCTCGGCCTTTGGGGAAAGCTCCGCGCCGCCGCCGTGCCGCCCGCCCGTCACCGAGACAAGCAGTGGGAAGCCCAGCTCGCGCTCCGCCTGCTTTACGATGGTCCATGCCTTGGAATAGGCCATGCCCATGGTCATGGCCGCGCCCCGCAGGGAATGCGCCTCACGCACATGGCGCAGGAGCTCCGCAACACCGGGGCCGAAGCATTTTGTTTCCCGAAAGATCCGGATGCTGATAACCGGCCTTAATTTCTCATTCATAGCTTCAGTATACCACACCGCACGGGCCGCGTCAAGCGCGGCGGAGTTGACGAATCGGGCAGAATGTGCTATAGTCAGTGGCAAAGAGATCACAAGGAGTCGTGTCCTGTTATGCTATTTTCCGAAGCGCTGGAAATTCGCCCCGGCCTGACTGCCGTCATGGGCAGCGGCGGCAAGACCTCCCTCGTCTGCCGTCTGGCGGACGAGCTTTCCGCCGCGCGCGTCATCATCGCGACCTCGACGCATATGCGGCAGGTTCCTGCCCTGCAGACGCGCGTCGGCACCGTTGCGCCCGGCACGCCCGCCATTGTGGGAACACCGTGCGGCGACGGCAAATTCGGTCCGCCGGAGCAGAGCTGGGCCGAGCTCTGCGCGCTCGCCGACTATGTGCTCGTGGAGGCCGACGGCTCCCGCGGGCTGCCGCTCAAGGCCCACCTGCCCCATGAGCCGGTCCTGCCGCAGGAGGCCGGGCAGGTCATCGCCGTGCTCGGGCTGACGGGGCTTGGCCGCCCCATTGCAGAGGCTGCGCACCGGCCGGAGCGCTATGCCGGGCTGGCCGGCTGCATGCCGGAGGACATTGCCACGCCGGAGCGCGCCGCGCGCGTGCTCGAGACCGAGGCACTTCACACGCGGGTGCTGCTCAATCAGGCCGATGCCGCCGACGGCACGGCCCTGCTGGCCCGTCTGCACTGCCCGGCCGTCCTTGCCAGCCTACGAAAAGGAGAGATCGTATCATGCTCGTTCTGATCCGCGGCGCCGGAGACCTCGCCTCCGGCATTGCGCTGCGTCTGCACCACGCCCATCTATCCGTCGTCATGACGGATCTTCCGCAGCCGACCGCCATCCGGCGGACCGTCTGCTTTTCGCAGGCCATCGTCTACGGCAGAATGACGGTCGAGGACGTCACGGCTCGCTTCTGCGCCGCACCGGAGAACGCCGCCGTCATCCTGGCTGCGGGAGAGATCCCCGTTCTGGCCGATCCGGAGGCAAAGTGCCGCACGGCCCTGCGCCCGGATGTCGTTGTCGACGCCATTCTGGCCAAGGAGAATCTCGGCACGCGCATCACGGACGCGCCCTGCGTCATCGGCGTCGGGCCCGGCTTCACGGCGGGCAAAGACTGCCATGCCGCCGTGGAGACCATGCGCGGCCACACGCTCGGCCGGGCGCTGTATCACGGCTCTCCCCTGCCGAACACGAACATTCCCGGCCTCATCGGCGGCTTTGCCGGAGAGCGCGTGCTGCGTGCCCCGTCGGATGGTATTTTTGTGCAGAAGCTCGAGATCGGCGCGTCCGTCCACACCGGTGACGTGGCGGGTACGGTGAACGGCGTGCCCATGCTCTGCCAGATCGACGGCATGCTGCGCGGCATCCTGCCGGACGGCACCCCCGTCACGCGCGGCATGAAGTCCGGCGATGTCGACCCGCGCGGAAAGCGAGAATACTGCGACCTTGTCTCGGACAAGGCGCTTGCCATCGGCGGCGGCGTTCTGGAAGCGATCCTTTCGCTCACCGGAGCGCTCCGCGCCTGAGGGAGGCCGTTATGGAAAGCCGCGGAAGACGCGTTCACTCCATTGAAAAGGCCATTCGCCTGCTGGACTGCTTCTGGGAAGCGGACAGTCCCCTCTCGCTGCACGAGCTGGAGCAGCGGACCGGCTGGGCCAAGAGCACGATCCACGGGCTGCTTGCCACCATGCTGGACTCCGCCGTCGTGGAGCAGAATCCGACCGACGGGAAATACCGCCTCGGCTACCATCTCTTCGAGCTGGGCAGCGCCGTCCGGCAGGGCTGGAGCGTTCCGGAGCTCTGCCGCCCCCATCTGCGCGCCATGGCCGCGCGCCTCGGCGAGTCGGTCCATCTGGCCCGCCTGTCCGGCGACGAGCTCATCCTCGTCGCCTGCGAAGCCCCGCAGCGTGGCTTCCACATGACCTCGGAGACGGGCACGCGCCTGCCGGTGCACGCCAGCTCGCAGGGCAAGGCCATTCTGTCCGCCATGCCGGTCTATGAGGCAGAGGCCCTGCTGCGCAGGCGGCCGCTGCAGGTCTGCACGCCGCACACCGTGACGGCCCCGGAGCAGCTTCTGGCGCAGCTCCCCGCCATTCGCCGCGGCGGCTATGCCGAGGAGCACGAGGAATACCGGCTGGGCCTGAAATCCGTGGCCGCGCCCATCTACGAGGGTGACGGGCCATGCCGCTACGCCATCGGCGTCATCTGCATTGCCGGAACACCGGCTGCAGAATTCGCCTCCATGCGAGCCGCCGTGATGGAAACGGCGCAGAATCTCTCCGCCCTGCTGGGCCATCGCGCCCCGGGCGGTATATAAGAGGGGGATCCTATGCAGTATGAACCAACAACGCCGCAGCAGGACGGCTTTTCCATGCCCGCGGAGTTCTCTCCGCATCAGGGCTGCATTCTGATCTGGCCGGAGCGCCCCGGCTCGTGGAAAAACGGCGCAGCCGCCGCACGCAAAGCGTTCCGCAGCGTTATCGCCGCCATTGCCGAGAGTGAGACGGTCTATGTCGCCGTGAATCCGCACTCGCGCCCCTCGGCCGAACGGATGCTCGCCGGAATGGCCAACGTCCGCCTGCTGGACCTTGACAGCGACGATGCCTGGGCGCGCGACGTTGCCCCGACATTTGTCCGCCGGGCCGCCGACGGCGCGGTGCGCGGTGTCAACTGGCGCTTCAACGCCTGGGGCGGCGAGGTCGACGGCCTGTACGCCCACTGGGAGAAGGACGATGCCTTTGCGGGCGGCCTGCTGGATATGCTCGGCTTTCGCGGCTATGATGCCGCGCCGTTCGTGATGGAGGGCGGCGCCGTCCACAGCGACGGCGAGGGCACGCTGCTCGTCACGGAGGCCTGCCTCCTGAGCGCCGGGCGCAATCCGCAGCTCACGAAGGACGAGATCGCCGCGGCGCTCTGCCGCATGCTCGGCGCGAAAAAGGTCCTGTGGCTGCCTCGCGGCATCGACGGCGACGAGACGAACGAGCACGTCGACAACGTCTGCGCCTTTGTGCGGCCGGGTGAGGTCGTGCTCGCGTGGACGGACGATCCCACAGACCCGCAGTATGCCTGCTCGCAGGCCTGCCTGCATTATCTGGAGGGCGAGACGGACGCGCAGGGCCGCCGCATCCGCGTGCATAAGCTGCCCATCCCCCGCGTGCCGGTCCTTGTCACGCAGGAGGACCTCGAGGGCTATACGTTTGAAGACGGCGAGGACGTCCGCGAGGTCGGCGAACGGCTGGCCGCATCCTATGTGAACTACTACTGCGCAAACGGAGCCATTGTGCTGCCCGCATTCGGCGGCGAAAACGCCGCGTCGGACGCGCAGGCCGCGGCCATTCTGGCCGGACTGTTCCCGGAGCGCCGCATCATCTCCGTCTATGCCCGCGAGATCTTAACGGGCGGCGGCAATATCCACTGCATCACGCAGCAGATCCCGGAAGGAGCGAAATTATGAGAAATATCACCGCGGCAGCCATCCAGATGCGCTGCGTCCCCGATCCCGCCGAAAATCTGCGCACGGCCGAGCGCCTCGTGCGGCAGGCCGCCGGGCAGGGTGCGCAGGTCGTCCTGCTGCCGGAACTGTTTGAGCGGGAGTATTTCTGCCAGCAGCGCCGCTACGATTTTTACGCCTATGCCACGCCGACGGACGAAAATCCCGCCGTGCAGATGGGAATCCGTCTGGCGCGGGAGCTGCACATTGTGCTGCCTATCAGCTTCTTTGAGCGCGACTGCAATAATTTCTATAATACCGTCGCCTGCATCGATGCGGACGGCACGCTGCTCGGGACGTACCGCAAGACGCACATTCCCGACGACCATTATTATCAGGAAAAGTTCTATTTCACGCCCGGCGACACCGGCTTCCGCGTGTTCCGGACGAAATTCGGCTGCATCGGCGTCGGCATCTGCTGGGATCAGTGGTTCCCGGAGACGGCGCGGTCCATGGCCCTGCTCGGGGCAGAGCTGCTGCTCTATCCCACGGCCATCGGCTCGGAGCCAATCCTGGAATGCGACTCCATGCCGCACTGGCAGCGCTGCATGCAGGGCCACGCCGCGGCGAATCTCATGCCCGTCATTGCGGCCAACCGCATCGGCACGGAGGCCGTGCTCCCCTGCCCCGAAAACGGCGGCCAGCGCTCGGAGCTGTGCTTCTACGGCTCGTCGTTCCTGACGGATGAGACCGGCGCGCTGCTGCAGTGCGCCCCGCGCGATGCGGAAGCCGTGCTGCTGCAGACCTATGACCTCGACGCGCTGCTCGAGAGCCGCAGCTCATGGGGCCTGTTCCGTGACCGCCGCCCGGAATATTACGGCGCCATCACCCACCGCGCGCAGGATAGTCTGACGCGATAAAGTAATTTAAAAAACCATACCGGCAGCTGTGAATGAACAGCAGCCGGTATGGTTTTATTATTTTCGGCGCAGATACTGCGCCACGGTGTCCGGCTCCGGGAAGAGGGAGGCCTGATGGATGTTGACCCGTTCGAGCTGCTGCACAATAGCCGCCTTGCAGCCTGCCGGGATCCGCAGCTCCTTGAGCACATGCTTCCTCAGCTTCCGGTCACTGTCCGCCTCGTCCGTGTCGAGGCCCGACAGCAAGAACGCGCCGTCCTGCCGGAGGATGCGTGGGTTGTCCTGATTACTCTGAACAAAGACAGGACGCAGCAAATCAAATGGGCGGATATCGCGCGTGAAGGCATTGTTCTCCTTCTGGATATCATAATACAGCCGCTCGAGGACAGCGTCGTCATATTTCTGGTTGCTCTTCTGCGGGAATTTGCCCGGCCGGAGCATGTAGCGGTACGACAGAGCCTCGAGATGGCGCTGATCCGCATGGCTCAGCTCCGGCAGATGGGACAGCATCTGCACACGGTCACTGGAGGCATAGGCCACATCTGCGGCCTCCACACAGAACACGATGACCTTGCCGTCGCAGTCAGGCTCCGCTGCGCAGGCAAAATACAGGGCAACGAGCGGATTTGCCGTGATATCGAGCAGGCGCGTCGGCGCACCGTAGTGCTGCATGTACGTCAGCTTTTCCAGATAGCGGCGGCCCGCGAACGGAGCCGGGCAGCGCACCTGCAGCTCATGGAAATAGAAGTCCTCCGGCTTTTCCCCGGTGCGATAGACACCGGGTGCGAGCAGGTAGCGCTCATTTGCCGCGCCGCGGTAGAAAAAGCGCAGCCGCTCACGGGAAAGCGCCTGCTCTGCGCTCCCTGCCTCCGGGAAGCAGGCGTCATAGAACGCCGCGGAATAGGCCCGGCTTCTGGCCGCCGCCAGCCCGGCAGCGTCGCCGCCCTCGAACAGGCGGATCTGCTCCCCGGCATCCGGCTCCCGCAGCGCCTCGGTCAGGCCCTCCCGGTCCGGCGTCGCATCGGCGGCAAGCCGCTTCCGGAAGCCCTCCAGCTCCGCATTCTCCGGGAAAAACGCCTGCAGAAATTCCTGCAAATTCTGACATTCCTTCATGAAAACGCGCCCTCTTTCTCTCTGATTTGCGCGGGGAATGGGCCTCAGTCGCCCAGGGGGATCTTCGTGTTTGGGTCCGGGCCGAGCGTACCGTGCTCGGGAATGGTGCAGTAGGAGACGGGTTTTCCGTCCTCAAATGTGATCTGGTAGCCGTGGCCGGGGTCCGGCGTCCAGACAAAGCGGTGCGGCATACCGGGGAACCAACGGTACATCAGCCCGCCGATCACACCGCCGTGTGCGACGATGACCGTGTCCTTCCCCTGCGCCAGAATGGGGGCAAGCGCCTGCAGCGCGCGGTCCGTCAGGCCGTTCCAGCTCTCGCCGCCGGGGCAGACGTTGTTTTCATAATCGCCGCTGCACCACGCGCGGAAGGCCGGGTCGTCCTTCAGGTCCGCGTAGGTCTTTCCTTCGAATTCGCCGAAGCGCATCTCCTGCATGCCGGGGAGCGTGCCGTGCGGCCGGTCGCCGTACAGGGCGGCAAACGTCTGCTCCGTGCGGGTCATGCCGCTGGTAAAATACTGCTCCGCCTCCGGATAGCCGCCGCCGTCGCGCAGCGCGTGCAGGGCCTCGATGCCATCAGGCAGCAGCGGCAGGTCCATCGCGCCATAATAAAGCCTGCGGATGTTGCCCTCCGTCAGGCCATGCCGAATCAGGGTCAATTTCACTTTAACCGTTCCTCCAGTCCGCAAAATATCCGGCTGACGTGCTCCGCTCGGGCCGCAAGGCCCTGCAGCACCGCGCCGTGCACCTCGCGCCAGCGGCGCTCCGCCGCATCGAGCGGCACGACACCGGAGCCGATCTCGCGTGAGATGACAAATGCATCCCGCGTCAGCGGCAGCAGGCGGTCCAGCACCTGCTGCGCCGTCTCGCCGCGGTCGGAAGCCGCGCGCGTCAGCGCTTCAAGATGGCGGCAGCAGCGCACGGGCGCTTCGGGCCAGCCATCCTTCAGGTCGAACACCGGTCCGACCATACCATGCGACGCCGCCCAGGTGAGCTTTCCCTGCCACGCGCCGCCCAAGATCAGGATCATTTTCTTACCTCACAAGACATAAGACCGCCGCCCCGGCCAGCTCGCCGAGCGTCAGGCCAAAGCCGGAAATATCACCGGACATGCCGTCCAGCTGCCGGAAGCCGCGCCAAACGGCAAGGCAGTAGCCCGCCGCCGCCGCGAGCGGTGCAAGTCCGGCCGCCCCGCAGAGCACGACCGGAACAGTACAGGCCGCCAGCAGGCACACGAGTGGGAACACGAGCTGCAGGCCCGTTCCGCGCTGCATGGCGGCATACTGGCTCGTGCCCATCGGGCGCAGGCGCTGCACGGCAACGGAAGCGCAGGCGCGGCTCGCCACGGGGATCGCTCCGAGCGGCAGCAGGCGCAGCCACGGCGCACCCGCAAACAGCGCGCACTGGCCTGCGGCCAGCAGGACCATACAGATGACGGCGAAGGCGCCGCAGTGCGAATCCTTCAGAATTTTCTGCCGCGTGGTAAGGTCGCGGCGCGACAGCAGGGCATCGCAGACGTCCATATAGCCGTCGAGATGCAAAAAGCCCGTGACGAGCCACGGAGCAGCGGCCAGCAGCACCGCCCGCAGCGGCGCAGGGCAGCCGAGGCGCTGCAGCAGCCATGCCATCGCCGCCCACACGAGCCCGACTACGCCGCCCGTGAGCGGCAGACAGGCGACCATGTGCGGCCGCGCCTTCTCGTCCCAGATGCGGCACGGGCACGGAATGGCCAGAAACATGCCCCATGACATCATAAAGCCCGTGAACCAGCGCTTCACGGCAATTCCCCCTTCCAAAGATGCGGCAGTCCGGCCGTGACCTCGCAGACTGTGTCGAATTCCGCCGCTAGCGTGCGGCAGACGCGCGCAAGGCCGCTGCGGTAGCGCTCCGTCCATTCGTCATAGGCCGCACCATCGCGGAAAATATCGTCGCAGACGCAGACCAGATGCGCCGCACGGCAGCTGAGCGCCAGCAGCTCCTGCGCTGCCCGCTCCGGGGCGGCGGCATCCGGCTGCGCGCCAGAGAACATCTCGTTTGCAAGCAAAGCCGTCACGCTGTCAAACAGCACGCAAGCCCTCTCCGGCAGTGCGGCGTGCTCCAGCGCCCGGCCGCACTCGACCGTGCTAAAGCCCCAGCCCGCGCGCTCGTCCAGATGGCGGGCGATGCGGGCGCGGTCCTCGCCGTCCACCGGCTCCATCGTCGCCCAGTAGATCATGGGGGCACCAGCGGTAAGCCGGACGCAAAGCCGCTGCGCAAGGCCGCTTTTTCCGCTTTTGCTGCCGCCGACCAGTAAAATTTTCATGGCGTGTCCACGCGGAACGCATCCGGCGTGCGGATGGACTCCAGATAATCGTCGTTGATGGCGGCCTCCGCAAACGTCGCCATGCCATTCATGACGGCGCAGGCGGCCTTCAGCACCTGAAAGGCCAGCGGACAGCCGCTCCCCTCGCCCAGCCGCATGCCGAGCTGCAGGAAGGGCGCTAGGCCCAGCTCCTCCGCAGCGCGGCGGTAGCCCGGCTCCTTTGAGGCATGGGACAGGAAGATCGCATCCCGCGCAGCCGGGCACAGGCGCACGGCGCACAGGGCTGCGACCACGGAGATGAGCCCGTCGGCTACGGCCGGGACATGCGCTGCGGCAAGGCCGAGGAACGCGCCCGTCATGGCCGCAAGATCCAGACCGCCGACGGCTGACAATACGCCGACGGGGTCTGCCGGGTCCGGCCGGTGCAGCGTGAGCGCACGCCGGATCACGTCCTTTTTCTTCCGGAAGGCATCGTCCGTCAGGCCCGCGCCGCGGCCGGTCAGCTCCTCCGGCGCAAGGCCGGTCAGCGCCGCCAGAACGGCGGCCGACGTCGTGGTGTTGCCGATGCCCATCTCGCCGATGCCGACGGCCTGCATACCGTCCTGCGCGGCGCGCTGCGCCTGCTCCATGCCGACGGAAATGGCCGTCAGCGCCTGCTCCCGCGTCATGGCGGGCTCCCGCGCGATATCGCCGGTGGAGCGGCGGATCTTCCGATCCACGATCTCCGGGCAGCGGACATCCGCGTCGATGCCGACGTCCGTCACGACGACGGAATCGCCAAAGGCCGCCGCCAGGGCGGACATGCCCGTGATATGGCGCGTCATATTGATAGACTGACTGAGCGTGACCGAGACCGGCGTTGCCGAAACGCCCTCGGCCGTAACGCCGTTATCCGCCGCGAACACGAGCACGCGGCAGCGGTCGATCCGATTTTTCACCCGGCCGGTCAGTCCTGCCAGCCGGATGGAGACATCCTCCAGCGCGCCGAGGCTGCCCGGTGGCTTGGCCAGCTCCGCCTGACGGCGGGCGGCAGCGTCCATCGCGGCGCGGTCCGCCGGGCGGATGGAGCGCAAAAAGGTCTGAAATTCCTGCTCTGTCATGGTTCCTCCAGATAGCCCCGCGCGCAAAGCCAGCGCAGCGAGGGCTCACAGTTCTGATTTTCGATCGTATAATCCGCCGCCGGGCACTGCTCCGCCAGCGCGGCAAGGATATCCGGCATCGGGATCATGCCCTGCCCGAGCGCGTCGTGCAGGTCCCAGTCGCCGTCGTTGTTGTGCAGGTGCACATGGCGCAGCCACGGGGCCATCGGCGCGATCCAATCCAGAGGCGGCGTTTCGCTCACGCGGGTATTGGCATGGCCGACATCAAGGCATAGGCCGAAGCGCGGGTCATCGACGCCCGCTGCGATCTGCACGAGCATATCCGGCCCCGGCTCCATCACGTTTTCCAGCGCAAGGCAGAGGCCGTCCGGGGCGTCCCGCAGAAATTCCCGCCAGAATTCGACGGACCGGGCCGTGAACCACTCCGGGAAATAGACGAGCGGGATATAGCCGCTGTGCACCACGATGCGCCGGATGCCGAGCGCCAGCGCCGCCTGCACGGTCTGCCGGAAGCGCAGCATGACGACCTCGCGCACGCGCGGGTCGATGGCGCAGGGCGACAGCTCCGCAAACGGCGCATGCAGCCAGAGAGAGCCGATCCCGCTGCAGCGCGCCCGCGCAGCCTCCATGGCCGCAGGTTCTTCCAATTTCCGCGCCTCGCAGAAATCCGTCAGCTCCAGCCCAAGGCCCCATTTCCGGGCCAGCGAAGCCGCATTTTCATCCATCCCGGAGAGGAATAACTTTCCCTGTAAACTCTGCATACCTTCCCCTCACTTTCAAAGCCGCACTGCACAATTCAGCAATCGCATATCGTGCGGTGTTGCTCAAGGAAGCTCTGATTAAATCAGCAAGAGTGGATGGCGAGAGATTTTCTGTCAAGTCAAGGTTTGAAAAATGCAGGAATACTTTGTGTATTTCAAATTTTTCAAACCGATGGATTGGCGGAAAATATCCGCCATCCACCGCAGATGATTTATTCAGAGTTTCCTCAAATATGATATCACAAAAAGCGGCGGATGCCAACATCAATCTCGATGCGGCATCCGCCATTTTCGCAGCATCCCCGCACCGCCGCAGAGCGGTACGGGAGCGCAAAGTCTTACTTGCGGAGAGCGGCGAAGCGCATCAGCAGCGTTGCGACCTCTGCGCGGGTCGCCGTGCCCTGCGGCTCGAGGCGGCCGTTGTCCATACCGCGCAGCAGGCCGACGGCGACTGCCCAGCGCACCGCTGCGAGCGCATAGGAGCTGACCTGCATCCCATCGGAGAACTGCGACAGATCATCGCGTGCGCCGGTGACAGCGCCGATCTTTTCCGCATAACGGACGATCATCGTGACCATCTGCTCGCGGGTCACCGGGGACTCGGGGTCGAACGCCGTGGTGGACACGCCGTTGATCACGCCGGCCGCATAGGCCCAGCGGACTGCATCGGCATACCAAGCATCGGCAGCGACATCCGCAAACGGGAGCGCCGCGGAGCTTGCCGGGCTGCCTGCCACGCGCCAGAGCACCATGGCGAACATCGCGCGGCTCATCTGGCCGTTCGGGCGGAACGTACCGTCCTCAAAGCCGATGAACAGATGGTTCGTGATGGCATAGTCCGTGCTGAGATGATACCACTGCGCGGGATCAAGATCCGGGAAGGCGCGGCTCGGGCAGTTCGCACCACCGTCACACACCGGGGCCTTGCCCGTCACCGTGACGACACACTGGCTGTAGGTGTGGTTGCTGTCGCCCGTCGTGAGGACGTAGACGCCTGCGGTGTCAAAGTGCCAGGCAAACGTGCCGTCCGCGGCCGTCCTGCCGAGCAGCTCGCCGCCGCAGAAGATCTGCACGCCCTCTGCCGGAGCAACACCGGTTCCCATCTGGTACACCGTTGCCGTGAACGTCTCGCTCGCCGCTGCGGTGAGCGCGGTCTCGTGGAACCAGACGTTGTACTTATAGCCGTAGTAGCTGTCGGAGTCGGCCGTCGACTCATTGGCAAACACGCCGTAGATGCCGCCGGCCGTGACGGGGACCGTCAGCGGGGAGGACGTATCATACGCGCCGTTCACGAAGTAATACTGGCCCCAGTATGCCACTGCCGCATTGGCCGCGTTGAAGTCTTCCGGGCCGGTCAGGCTGCCGATGTAGCCATATTCGCTGACCGTGAGGACATAGTCCTCGCCGAAGCCCTGCTGCAGCGCCTCTGCGACCGTGCTGGAGGAAGAGACCTCCAGCGTGCGGTCGATCGCGCCAATGCCGTTCACGCCCGTCAGGCGGACCGTGACCGTCGCCTTGAAGGGCTTCTCCGTCACATGGACGCGGCACTGGCTGTAGGTGTGCAGCTCGTCGCCGGTCGTGAGCACATAGTCGCCCGCATGCTCAAAGCGGCAGATAACCTTGCCGTTCTCATCGCTGACGCCCATCACATTGCCGTCCGCGTAGACCTTCACGCCTGCCTGCGGCACGGCGGTATTGCCCTGCATCTGGTAGACCGTGACGTCAAAGGCCGTCTCGGCCTCGGCGGTAACGCTGCGCTCGTGAATCCAGACGTTGTACTTGTAGCCGTAGTTCTCGCCGGTCGTGTTCTTCTCGTTGGCGAAGATACCGTAGACCGCGCCGTCCGTGACAGGGACCGTCAGCGGAGAGGACGTGTCATACGCGCCGTCGATGTAGTAATACTGACCCCAGAACTCAACGCCCGCATTGGCGGCGTTGAAATCGTCCGGGCCGGTCAGGCTGCCGATGTAGCCATAGCCGCTGACCGTGAGCGTGTAGTCCTCGCCAAGCCCCTCCTGCAGAGCCTCTGCCACGGTCTTATCCGACGTCGTGTCGAACGTGCGGTCCACTGCGCCGACGCCGTTCACGCCGGTCAGCACGACCGTGACCGTCGTCCTGACGGGAGGCTGGTCGCCGCCCGGGTTCGGACCGTCCGTGCCGAGGACCGTCATGGTGGCGGAGACCTTCTGACCGGTCAGCTTGGAGAAGTAGTCGTCATACCATGCGCCGGACGTAATCTTCTTGGCATACTTGGCAAAGACGGCATGCTCCAGCACGCTCTCAACGGTGACGGACGTGTTGTACTTCGGCTGCGTCAGCACCAGATTCTCATGGGCAATGACGGCCGGATTGCTGGACTTGAACTTGTTATACTGCTCCTGACCGCCGACGGAGGAATAATCCGCCTGATCTCCGGCCACGATGCCAGCGCCATGCGCGTCGCGGTAGTCATACAGCCACGTCAGGCCGCCGTTCTCGCCCGCAACGGCCTCGCGGAAGGCGTGCAGGCTCTTCGTCACGGCGTACCGCGACTCGTTCGCTCCGTCGTTCAGGCCGTCCCAGTAGTGAGCCTTGACCTGCTCCATGAGGTTCAGCGCATCGTCAAGCTCCGCCTTTGTCAGCGGCAGGACCTTGAGGGTGATCTGCTTCTGCACGGAGACGTCCTTTGTCTTGTGCTGCATGGTGACGGTCAACGTCACCTCCGCCGCGGCCTCGCCGGGCATCGGGCGGTAGATATTGGCGCGGTAGGCGTTGATCTCGGCCACATCCGGATCGTCCGAGGTGACGATGAACTTATAATCGTCATAGTTCTCGATGCCGGTGGCGCGTGCCGTGAGGAGCTGGATGTCGCCGTTCACGGCCTCGGGGTCGATGACCTCGCCGGTCACAACATAGGTCAGCTTCGTGACGAGATAGTTCTCGTCAAGCTCCTTCTGCATCTGCTGACGCAGCGGCTCGAGATCCTCGGCCGGGAGCGTCAGACGGAAGCCCTCGGCCTGCAGCGAGCTCTCGTTGAGCTGGAACGTCAGGGTCGGATAGAGATGGACCTTCGTGTCAACGCTCGGGCGTGTGACGCGGCCCGTCAGGACTTCGCCCGCCGTGCTGCCCTCGATGGAGATCAGCTTGGAATCGGATGTCCAGGCGAATGTGACGAACGGATAAGCGCCGGTACGCTGCGGGAGCTGCAGGTCGGAGATAATCTCCGCTTCGCTTGTATTCTGATTGCGGATGGTATCGAACGTAACGGAGGCCGCCGCCTTTTCGAGGTAATCCCGGACGGTGTCCAGATCCCAGTTCAGGATGACCATCGCCGTGATATCCGCACTGCTCTCGCCGCGCGTAAGCGTCAGCTCCACGCCGGAGACGCGGGCAAAGTGCGCCGCAATGCCCAGCGTTGCGGGGTCCGCGTTGAAATAGGTGATCTTGCCGTCGGCCGCGATGCCGGTCGTCTGCGCCACATCCATCGGATAATCGAGCGCGCCGGGGTCCTTCACGGTGACGGTGATGCCGTCAAGGTTATTTCTGCTCAGATAGTTTTCCACATAGGTGCAGAGGTTCGTATCCGTACCGGGGACCGGGTTCAGCGTGGACTTGCTGTCCAGCAGGGACTTGGCCGCCGTGACGAGCTCGTCGTTCTGCGCCTTCAGGGACTTCACCGTGATGAGGAAGGTCTTCGTGCCGGTTTCGCCGCCATAGGCCAGCGTCGCCGTCAGCTTCACATAGACCGTTCCCGTGGACGGGAGCGTCACAACGCCCTCCGGCGTGATGACCGCGCCGTTCGAGCTGGCCCAGGTGATCGTGCCGTCAAAGCCCTCGACCGTCGAAGCGAGCGCCAGCGTGCAGTTCTCGGTGACGAGCGTCGGCTCGACCGTGAGCTTTTCCGCCGCGCGTGCAATGGCCTCGGCCGCCGCCGTGTTGACCACATGCGTGCCGCCCTGCCATGCCAGCAGCGGATAGCCGCCGTTGCGACCGTCATCCTGGTGGAAGGCCTCATTGCCGAGCGCGAGAACGAAGGCAGTCTCCTTCATCTCCGCGGCGGTCTTGGCCGTCGCTTCGACATTGACGCCGTCCTTCGTGTTGCCGGTCGCAGCAGAGGCGGAGCCTTCGAGATAATAGCTGTTCCGAATTTCGGCCGCATATTCGCCGACGAGCGCGCCGCAGGAAGCGCCCTTGACGCTGCCGGTGTTATAGCAGTTCGTGACCGTGGGATCCGTGCCGCCGGTGTGCTTGCCCGCGATGCCGCCGACGCAGGTCGCGCCGGTAACGGAGCCGGTGTTATAGCAGTTCAGGATCTGCACGCTGCCGTTTTCGGTGTAGCCGACGATGCCGCCGACATAGCCGCGGTTGTTGCTGCCGCCGTTGATTGCGCCGGTGTTATAGCAGCCCGTGATGGGCGCGTAGCTTGCGCCGACGATGCCGCCGACCTTCGCGTCGGAATAGGCGCTGCTCAGCGTGCAGGTCACGCTGCCCTCGTTGCCGCAGTTCACGATCGCACCGCTGGCATAGACGCGCGCGGCGATGCCGCCCGTCACGCCGCCGTAGGAGGCCGCATTCGTCACGTTCACACGGCTGACGCAGCCCTCAATGCGGCCGTAGCTCTGGTTGGCGAAGGCGCCGATCGCGCCGTCGCCCTCGATCGTGCCGACAAGCGTGACATTCTTGATCACGCCGTCTGCCCCGAGGTAGCCGCACAGGCCCATCGCAGATTCGTAGGTATCGTCATTATCGCAGCTGTAATAGCCGCTGATCGTCTTGCCGTTGCCGTCAAAGATGCCGCTGTACTGCAAGTTGTACTTGCCAAAGCCGCCCCAGCGGTTGGCCTTCGGTGCCTCTGCACTGTTGAGCACGAGGTTCACCATGATGCGGGCGTTGATCGCCGTCTCACCGCCGTTGACCTTCGCGGCAAACCACGCCAGCTCCTCCGGCGTCTTGATGAGGTACCACGTCACGCCGTTTTCGGTCTTCGTCTCCGGTGCGGTATCGGAGGCCTTGCCCGTCCAGACATTGCTGCCCTCCTCGAGTCTGACCGTAACAGTCAGATCCTTGCCCGCGACCGTGAAGGAACCGGCCACATTCAGATAGCCGTCCAGCATGACGGCATAGGAATAGGTGCCGTCCGGCAGGCTGTAGACGCCGTTCACCGCCGTCTGCTCGCCGCCCTCGGCATGCGTCACGGTAATGTCCGCGCCGCTCAGCGCGCTGCCGTCGTCCGCCTTCACGGTGGCAATGCGCACACTATGGCGCGCCGCCTGCTGCAGCGTGACATGCAGGCTGTCGTTTTCGCCCGTGACCGTCAGGCTGCCCGACGCGGTCTCGTAGCCGAACAGGCTCGCCTCATAGGTGTAGCTGCCCTTCGGCAGGCGCCATGCGCCGTTCACGGCGCTCCACTGCTTGCCATCGGCATCGCGAAGAACGAGCTTTGCCTCGGCCGGGGTCAGCGTCACGCTGACGGGATAGGTGCGGACCGAGAGGGTGACCGTGATGGTGCGGCCTGCGCCGTCGATCGTAAAGCTGCCGGTCACATCGTCGCACTCATCGCGCGTGACAAGATAGGTATAGCTGCCAGAGACAAGGCGATAGGTGCCGTCCTCCTCCGGGGTCTGCTCCACGTTCTGCGCATCGTAGACATGGACGGAAGCGCCGGTCATGTTGACGGAGAACGCCACGATGAGCTTGGCGTCCGCATCCTGCCAGGCAAGGACGGGATAGCCGCTGTTCTGATTCTTCGCGTCGTTCACGAATGCGCCGCCGAGCTTCAGCACGGTGTCGAACGACTTCAGCTGCTCTTCCGTGAGGGCAGTCGTGTCGCCGGAGCCGCTGCCGATGGCCTGCGTGCCCGTGAGGTAATAGCAGTTCGAAACGGAGCCGCCGTTTTGGCCGATGAGCGAGCCAGCATAATTATAATTGCCCGCTGCCGCCAGTGTGATCGCACCGGCATTGTAGCAGGACGTCACGGTCGTGTTCGAATCCGTCTGGCCGAGAATGCCGCCGACGCGGTTGCCGGTGGCGGAGCCGACGTTATAGCACTCGCTCAGCGTAGTATAGTAGGCAGTGCCAACGATACCGGCCGAGAAATTGTTCGTACCATTGCTGATCGTGCCGAAGTTTGCGCAGCGCAGGACGGTCGAGCGCGCAGCGGACTTGCCGTTCAGACGGCCGACGATACCGCCGACATTCCGGCTCGTACCGGTGACCGTGGCATAGTTCGCGCAGGCCTCGATCGTGGCGCTGTCCGCCTGACCGGCGATGCCGCCGACATAGCCGCGGCCGGAGATGCTGCCGCGGACCGTCAGGCGGCGTACGGCCGCGCCGGTATCCAAGCAGCCGAACAGACCGGCATAGTCCGTCGTCTGCGAGACGAGCAGATTATCGATCGTGTGATAGGCGCCGTCAAAGCTGCCCGCAAAGCGGCGGGCATCGCTGCCGATCGGCGTGAAGGCCACATTGCCCATGTCCAGATTGGCCGTCAGGATCACATACTTTCCGGCAAAGGCATTGCCGGAGGCGACCTGCGCGGACAGATAGGCCAGCTCCTCGCCGTTCGAGATGAGATAGGGATCGGCCTGCGTACCGGTGCCGTCCGCAAAGCCGTCTGCCACCGTTCCATCCCACTCGATGCCGGGGACCATGGTGACCTTGACTGTCGTGTCGGCCTCGCCGAGCGTGAACGTGCCGCGTGCCGTCTTATAGCCCGCAGCCTTCACCTGATAGGAATAGTCCGCCGGGAAGAGCAGGTAGGAGCCGTCCTCCTCGGCCTGCATAATCTCGTCGCCGTGCTTCACGGTGACGGCCGCCGTCGTGCCTGCGGCAAGGCCCGTGATCGAGAACGCCGCCTTATGACGCGCAAGCTCCGTCATGGTCACGGGGACTTCAACGGCCGCATCCGTCACGGTAAAGCTGCCGGTGGCCTGCGCATAGCCGAAGGCCTCGGCCGTATAGCGATACTCGCCCGCCGGAACGCTGGCCTTGCCGTCCGTCACGGCATAGGAAGCATCCGCGCTGTCCGTCAGCGTAAAGGCCGTGCCTGCAGGCGCGCCCGTGAACGTGACGCCATAGTACGTTTTGCAGCTGAAGTCCTTCAGATAGAGCGTGTCATCGTTCCTATCGCTGCTGTAGTCCTTGGAATACCCGATGGTCACGACGTCATTCGCCGCGACCTCCATCGTGTAGGTCTGGAAGGACGTCATCGCACCGGAATACGAGGTCGCATTGGACTTCGTCAGGTCCGTTCCGTTCTTCGTAACCGCCATATAGTCGTATTTGGACTCACTGGAGACCTTATAGGAGAAGCGGAACGTACCGCCGCTCCGGAAGGTCAGCTTGAGGGCGGAAGTCGTTCCCCCCATACCCTTGTTGCCGGATATCAGGCAAGTCTCGTCGTCGCTCTCCGCAAAGGGATAGGAGGCGTCGTTTTCCACGGTCGCCGGAACGTCCGCAAAAAACTCATCAAAACTTGCCGCTGCTGCGACCGGGATGCTGCACAGCACCATGCACAGCACAAGGATCGCCGCGATCATTCGTTTCATGATCCAATCTTCCTTTCTTGATACGAAAATAATAAAAACACTGCGGCAGAGGGCCTCGTTTCCCCTGCCGCAGCCGTTTTCCTGCGTCATGGCGCACCTGCGCCGCATGCTTCTGTAGGTCTTCTGACTCGTGCTCCCGGGTCTCCCCCGCAACGCGGCGCTCAGCCTTCTCAGGTCGCCCCAATGACCGGCTTTCGCCCATGGAGCTCGCGTCTTGCACATACAGCGCCGGTCGGCGTTGCAGGCTCTCACTGCATTCCCTTGTCCATCTCCGGCTGTACATATGCCCTGCCGGAGCCACAAAAGCTTTTTGTTTTTAACTTATTCAGTATAGCATATTTCCGCAGCATTGTAAAGCCGGATGAAAAACGTTCCGACCCTATAACCGCCGTTGACGGAGCGCCGAAAATACGCTATAATTTAATTGTATATTATGATCCGCCCCCGGCGGGAAGGAGTGCAGCATTATGATCCAGTTATCTGATTTCTATGGCTACAGCATGTATACCATCTCTTCCGATACGCTTTCCGTCTCCGTGATGAGCCTCGGTGCGACCGTCACAAAGCTTGCTTATCTGGGCCGCAATGTCGTGGTCAGCCTGAAGACCCCGGACGACTATCTGCAGGACACCAGCTATCTCGGCGCGATCGTCGGACGCTATGCCAACCGCATTGCGGGCGGCCGCTTCCCGCTGAACGGCAAGACGGTGCAGGTCGAGCAGAACGAGGGCCGCAACCACCTGCACGGCGGCAGCGTCGGCTTCCACAAGCGCATCTGGGCAGCTGAATGCCTTGGGGAGCAGGCCGTTCGCTTCACGCTGCACACGCCGGACGGCGACGCGGGCTATCCCGGCGCGCTGACGATGCACGTCACCTATCGCGTGGAGGGCAGCCGGCTGTTCCTCGATTTTGAGGGTGTCAGCACAAAGGACACCATCCTTGCGCCAACGACGCACATGTATTTCAACCTCGGCGGCACGGAGAGCATCCTCGGAACGACGCTGCAGATCAATGCCGGCCGCTGGATCCCCGTGGACGGCGAGCTCATTCCCACCGGCGAGCTGCGCCCGGCCGAGGGCCCGTTCGACTTCCGCACGCCGCACACCATTGCGCAGAACTTTGACCATGGCTTCGTGCTCGACGGGCATGACGCTCTTGTGGCAGAGGACGGCGGCGTCCGCCTGTCGCTGCACACGGACTACCCTGCCCTGCAGCTCTACACCGGTGAATTCCTCTCGGGCAAGCTCCATCCGAATCAGGGCTTTGCCATTGAGCCGGAGGCCTGCCCCGACACGCCGAACCATCCGGAATTCGGCTCCTCCGTGCTGAAGGCCGGTGAGACGTTCCATCGCTCCATCGCCTATACCTTCGAATCCACCGCAAAATGAGCCGCGCCGATTTGCTTTACCGCGAGACGTGTGCACGCATCCTGCGCGAGGGCGTCTGGGACACCGATCAGTCCGTTCGCCCGCGCTGGGCGGACGGTTCCCCGGCCCATACGGTCAAGTGCTTCGGTGTGGTGAACCGCTATGATCTGCAGGAGGAATTCCCGCTCATGACGCTGCGCCGCACCTATTGGCGCTCATGCGTGGAGGAGCTTCTGTGGATCTGGCAGAAGAAGTCGAACAACGTCCGCGACCTCGGCAGCCATATCTGGGACAGCTGGGCCGATGAGAGCGGCTCCATCGGCAAGGCCTACGGCTATCAGCTCGGCATCAAATACCGCTTCCCGGAGGGAGAGTTCGATCAGGTCGACCGCGTGCTATACGACCTGAAGCACAACCCGGCCAGCCGCCGCATTCTGACAAGCCTCTACAATTTCGCCGATCTGCACGAGATGGCTCTGTATCCCTGCGCCTATTCCATGACGTTCCATGTCAGCGGCAACCGGCTCAACGCCATTCTGAATCAGCGCTCGCAGGACATGCTCACGGCAAACAACTGGAATGTCGTGCAGTATGCCGTGCTTGTGCACATGCTGGCGCAGGTCAGCGGTCTTGTCGCGGGCGAGCTCGTGCATGTGATCGCCGACTGCCATATCTACGACCGCCACATTCCGCTTGTCGAGCAGATGCTGGAGCTGGAGCCGTATCCCGCGCCGGAATTCCGGCTCGATCCCGCGGTCACGGACTTCTATGCCTTCACGCCGGACAGCGTGCAGGTGGAGAACTACCGCTATCATCCGTTTTCGGCCAGAATTCCTGTCGCCATTTAGGAGGAGCCATGGACTGCATCGTCAACGTCACGCAAAACTGGGGCATCGGGAGGGACGGCGATCTGCTCGTCTCCATTTCCGCTGATCTGCGCCGCTTCCGTGCGCTCACGACCGGGAAGACCGTGATCTATGGCCGCAAGACCCTGCTCACCTTCCCCCACGCGCGCCCGCTGCCGAACCGCGAGAACTGGATCCTCTCAGCCACGCCCGGCTTTTCCGTGCCGGGCGCAGCGGTGTTTCCGTCGCTTGCGGCCCTGCAGGAAGCCCTGCGTACCCGTCCGGCCGATTCGCTGTGCCTCATCGGCGGTGCAAGCGTCTACCGCGCGCTGCTGCCGTGGTGCAGCCGCGTGCTGCTCACGCAGACCTGCGCCGACCTGCCTGCCGACCGGTTTTTCCCCGATCTGGACCGGCTCCCGAACTGGCGCTGCACGGACACCGGCCCCCTGCAGGAGGACGGCGGCCATTGCTTCCGCTATCTGACCTACGAAAACGACGCTCCGCTTCCGTTATAAACCAGCTTGTCAAAAAAGTCCCTTTGGACTTTTTCGCCAAGCTGGTTTCAGAATTGCAAAATAAAATTTTGTAGCATTATTTTGCAATTCTGCCGCCGCGGCGGGTTATTGAACGTGAAAGGACACCCTGACGGTTTCCTTTCACACTTTTCTTCCCTCCGAAATTTTCAACTGGGCAAGTTTTTTGACAGCCTGCCGTTATAAACATAGAATTGCTCCCTTCTGCGCAGACTAAGCGCCGAAGGGAGTGATTTTTATGCCGATTTTACCTTTGACGGAAGAAAATTTCGAGCAGGAGGTCCTACAGGCCGAGGGGCCGGTGCTCGTGGACCTCTTTGCGGCGTGGTGCGGCCCGTGCCGTGCGCTTGCGCCGGTGCTGGAGACGCTGGCAGAGGCTCGGCCGGAGCTGCGCATCGGAAAGGTCGATGTGGACGCCCAGCCCGAGCTTGCGGCGCGGTTTGACGTGATGACCGTCCCGACGCTGCTGCTGTTCCGCTCCGGCAGGCTGCTCCGGCGCACGACCGGCGCAAAAACACCGGCAGAGCTGGAGGAATTCCTGCGGAGCGGCGAAGCATGAGATGCTATGACATGGCCGTGGTCGGGGCCGGACCGGCAGGCTGCACGGCGGCTCTCTATGCCGCCCGCGCCGGGCTGGACGTGCTCGTTCTCGAGCGGCTCGGCCCCGGCGGGCAGATGGCGCAGACGCAGCACATTGAGAATTACCCCGGCTTTCCGGAAGGCGCAGACGGAGCCGCGCTGGCGGCCGGCATGAAAGCGGGTGCGGAGCGCGCGGGGGCCATTTTTCTGCAGGCCGACGTCCGCAGCGCGCAGCTCACCGGCCGCGTAAAGGAGCTGCAGACGGACGGCGGGCCGGTTCTTGCCCGGACCGTTGTGCTCGCCACGGGAGCGGGCCCGCGGAGGCTCGGGCTGCCGCAGGAGGACGAGCTGCCCGGCGTGAGCTACTGCGCCGCCTGCGACGGGGCGTTTTTCCGCGGGAAGGACGTCGCCGTGGTCGGCGGCGGCAATTCCGCCGTCAGCGAAGCCCTGCTGCTGTCGAGACTGTGTCGCCATGTGTCACTCGTGCACCGCCGCAGCACGTTCCGGGCATCTGCCGCAGAGCTGGCGGCGTTGGAAAAGCAGAGCAATGTGACGTTCTGCCGGAACAGCATCGTAACGGAGCTGCTGGGCCGTGAGCGCCTGACCGGCATCCGCCTGCAGAACGGCCGGGAGCTGGAGATCAGCGGCCTGTTTGTCTGCATCGGCCGCACGCCTGTCTCCGCCCTCGGCGGCGAGCAGCTCCGCCGGACGCCGGACGGCTATTACTGCGCGGACGAGACGACACGGACCGGCCTGCCGGGCGTTTTTGCCGCAGGCGACGTGCGGGAAAAGCAGCTGCGCCAGATCGTTACGGCCGTCTCGGACGGCGCGGCGGCGGCGCAGCAGGCGGAGCATTATCTGGGCAAAACGTCCCGCAGGGCGGAAATATAGCGCGGATCCGTGCCGCAGCAGCCGCCGACGAGCGCAGCTCCGGCATCAATCAGCGTGCGCATATGCTGCGCGAATGCCGCCGGGCCCATGGAATAGACGGCCTCGCCCTCCGGCGAGATCTCCGGCATACCCGCATTCGGCTTGACAAGGAGCGGCACCTTTGCAGCCTGCCTCATGTTGCGCACAAGGCTTTCGAGCTGGTCCGGGCCGGTGGAGCAGTTGATGCCGACTGCGGCTGCGCCGAGCTCCTGCAGCGTCTCCACGGCCTCGACACAGGTCCCGCCGAAATAGCCGCTGCCGTCGGCCTGCACCGTCATGCTGCACAGGACCGGCAGTGTACAGACGCTCTGCGCCGCCTCGAGGGCGACGGTCATCTCGTCGATGCCGAGCATGGTCTCCACGACGAGCAGATCAGCCCCGGCCTCGGCCAATGCCGTAATTTGCTCCGTGTAAATCTCAAACAGCTCGTGATATGTCATCGTCCCGGCAGGCTCGAGCGGCACGCCGGTCGTTGTGAGGTCGCCTGCCACGAGCGCGTGGCCGCCCGCCGCCTCGCGCGACAGCGCAACGAGCTGCCGGTTCAGAAGCGCAACATCGTTCTCGCGGCCGCAGCGTGCAAGCCCGCGCCGGTTGGCGCAGAACGTCGGCGCATAGATGATCTGTGACCCGGCCGCGATATAGTCCCGCTGCAGAGCCAGCAGAGGCTCCGGATGCTCTGTGACCCAGACCTCCGTGCAGATGCCGCGCGGCATGCCCGCGCGCATCAGGTTCGAGCCGGTCGCGCCGTCGAGCAGTACGGGGCCGCGCGCAAGCAGCGCCTGAAAAGCTTCGTTTGTCATAGGTTCCTCCGTGGTATGGATTTCTTTCTCTATTCTACCCGTTTCGGCGGGAATTTGCAACGAGAAACTTCCGCATGCATTTTCGGTTGCATTCCGGTGGGGTTTCTGCTAGAATAGCGATAGATTCCATTCATTATTACAAGGAGGACAATATGAAAAAGTCCGTACTGCGCAAATATGCCACGCTGATCGCCACGGTCGGCGTCAATGTCCAGAAGGGTCAGGAGGTCTTCATCGCCGCCGAGCTCGATCAGCCCGAATTCGTAAAAATGGTCGTTGAGGAATGCTACCGCGCCGGTGCAAAGCGCGTTGTGGTGGACTGGGACTATCAGCCGCTGACGAAGCTCCATGTCCGCTGGCGCAGCCAGAAGAACCTCTCCACGCTGGAAAACTGGGAGGAGGCCCGCTGGCAGCACTATGTTGACGAGATCCCCTGCCGCATCTACCTGATCTCCGAGGACCCGGACGGTCTGCGCGGCGTCAATCAGGGAAAGATGGCCAAGGCCGGTCAGGCTAAGTACAAGGTCATCCGTCCGTACCGCGACCAGATCGAGAACAAGTATCAGTGGTGCATCGCAGCCGTCCCCGGCGTCGCGTGGGCCAAGAAGCTCTTCCCGAACCTGTCGAAGGCACAGGCCGTCGAGAAGCTGTGGGAAGCCATTCTGGCCGCCTCCCGCGTGGACGACGACCCCGTCGCCGCATGGAAGGCCCATAACGAGGACCTCGCCCGCCGCTGTGCCTATCTGAACGACCTCGGCATCACGGAGCTGGAATATCACAGCTCGAACGGCACGAATTTCAAGGTCGGCATGATCGAAGACGCCGAATTCAAGGGCGGCGGCGAGAACTCTCTGCTCGGCCACTTCTTCAACCCGAACATCCCGACGGAGGAGGTCTTCATCTCCCCGAAGCGCGGCGTGGCAGAGGGCATCGTCTATTCCACGAAGCCGCTGTCCTATCAGGGCCAGCTTATCGAGAACTTCTCCATCCGCTTTGAGGGTGGCAAGGCCGTCGAGGTCCATGCCGAAAAGAACGAGGCCCTTCTGCAGAAGCTCATCTCCATGGATGAGGGCGCTTCCTACCTCGGCGAGTGCGCGCTCGTTCCCTATAACTCCCCGATCCAGAATTCCGGCCTGCTGTTCTACAACACGCTGTTCGACGAGAACGCCGCCTGCCATCTGGCGCTCGGCATGGGCTTTGCCGACACGATCAAGAATTTTGAGAACTACACGCTCGACGAGTGCCGTGCCAAGGGCATCAACGATTCCATGGTGCATGAGGACTTCATGATCGGCTCCGCCGACCTGTCCATCGACGCGCACACGCGCGACGGCCGCACCGTGCCCATCTTCCGCGACGGCAACTGGGCATTTTAATGGGGATCTCTGAATATATCAGAGCTTTTCTGAGTCCCGGACATAAAAGCTGCTGCAGCGATTGTGCTGCAGCAGCTTTTTTATTCCGTTAGCAGGGTGAGCTTCCCGGTTCTGCGGGTCGCGTTCAGGTCGATGAGGCGCTGGTTCCGGCTGCCGCGCCAGCGGAGCTCCAGAGAGCGCTCCGCCTCGACATACGGTCCGTCCACGAGCACATCGGCAGCCGCCAGCAGCCGCAGGCGCGCCGGGTCTGACTCCTGCACGAGCGCCTCATAGCGCCAGCCCGTGTAGACCCAGACATTGCCGCCCAGCGCGTGCACGGCCTCTGCCAGCGCAGCGCACTCCGCTGCCTGCTCCATCGGCTCCCCGCCGGAGAGCGTCAGGCCGTCGAGCAGCGGGTCTGCAGTATAGCGAGCCAGCAGCGCCGTTGTTGTTTCCTCGCGGCCGCCTGCCGGGTCGTGCGTCTGCGGATTGTGGCAGCCGGGGCAGCGGTGCGGGCAGCCCTGCGTGAACACGGTCAGCCGCAGGCCCGGTCCGTCCACGATAGACTCGGAGACCGTTCCGGCAATGCGCATCAGTCCGTCACCCCGTGCTTGACACGGTCGCGCTCCTCGGCGCGCTTGCCGTTGTTGAAGCGGTCGAGCGTGCCCACAAGATAGCCCGTGATGCGGCGGATACGCTCAAACGGCTGGTCCGGCGTCTCGCGGCGGCCGCAGCGCGGGCAGGTATCGCCGATGATGCCGTTAAAGCCGCAGACCGGGTCGCGGTCGACCGGGTGGTTGATGGAGCCGTAGCCGATGCCGCACTGGCCCATAAAGCGCACGACCTTCTCGAATGCGGGCAGATTCTGCAGCGGATCGCCGTCCATTTCAATGTAGGAGATATGGCCGCCGTTTGTCAGCGCATGATAGGGTGCCTCGATGCGGAGCTTGTCAAAGGCCGAGATCGGATAATACACCGGCACATGGAAGCTGTTCGTGTAATACTCACGGTCCGTTACGCCGGGGATCACGCCGAAGCGCTTGGCATCCATCCGGACGAAGCGGCCGGAGAGGCCCTCCGCCGGGGTGGCAAGGCAGGAGAAGTTCAGGCCGCGGGCCGCCGATTCACGGTCGGCACGGTCGCGGATGCGGCCGATGATCTCAAGTCCGAGTGCCTGCGCCTCGGCGCTTTCGCCGTGGTGCGCGCCGGTCAGCGCCTTCAGGCACTCGGCAAGGCCGATGAAGCCGATGGAGAGCGTGCCGTGCTTGAGCACCTCGCGCACCTCGTCGTCCGGGCCGAGCTTTTCGGAGTCCAGCCAGACGCCCTGCCCCATCAGGAAGGGGAAATTGCGCACGCGGCGGCGGCTCTGGATCTCGAGCCGCTCAAGCAGCTGGCCGACGACAAGGTCGAGCATCTCATCGAGGCTGCGGAAAAAGGCCTCGCGGTCGCCGCGTGCCAGAATGGCGAGCCGCGGCAGATTGATGGACGTGAAGGAAAGGTTGCCGCGACGCGCCGTGACCTCGCGGGAGGGATCGTAGGCATTCGCTACCACACGCGTGCGGCAGCCCATATAGGCGATCTCCGTTTCGGGATGGCCCTCTTTGTAATATTGCAGGTTGAACGGGGCATCCTGGAATGAGAAATTCGGGAACAGGCGCTTGGCGCTGCAGCGGCAGGCCAGGCGGAACAGGTCGTAGTTTGGCTCACCCTCGTTGAGATTCACGCCGTTTTTCACACGGAAGATCTGAATGGGGAAGATCGGCGTCTCGCCGCTGCCAAGCCCGGCCTCCGTGGCGAGCAGCAGGTTTTTCATCACAAGACGGCCCTCCGGCGAGGTATCCATGCCGTAGTTAATGGAGGAAAACGGCGTCTGCGAGCCGGAGCGAGACTCCATGGTGTTCAGATTGTGGATAAGCGATTCCATGGCCTGATACGTCGCGCGGTCCGTCTCCTCCGCAGCGCGGCGGGCAGCGAATTCCTGCGCGCGGCGGATATCGCCCTCCACGCAGCCGAAGGCAGCCTTGAGCTGCGCCGCCTCGGCATCGTCATAGGCCTTTTGCCCGGCAAGCGCCGGAACCAGTCCCCTTTCGGCCAGTGAAGCCGCAAAGCCCCGGAGCTGGGCATCCGTCGGCGTCACGCCGCACAGCAGCTCCAGCGCACGGCTGAGGTTCTGGCGGTAGCAGGCGCGGTACGTCTTGGCGACGCCCTCGGCCATGGCATAGTCAAAGTTCACGATGCTCTGGCCGCCGTGCTGGTCATTCTGGTTCGACTGGATGGCGATGCAGGCCAGCGACGCATACGACGCGATACTCTGCGGCTCGCGGATATGGCCGAGGCCGGTGGAAAAGCCGCCGTGGAACAGCGAGAGCAGGTCGATCTGGCAGCACGTTGTCGTCAGCGCGTAAAAATCAAGATCGTGGATGTGGATATCGCCGCGCTCATGCGCCGTGGCATACTCCGGCTTCATCAGGAAGGACTCGGAGAACTGCTTGGCGGCCTCGGAGCCGTAGCGCAGCATGGTACCCATGGCGGTGTCGCCGTCGATGTTGGCGTTTTCGCGCTTGATGTCCGAATCGGCGGCATCCTTGAACGTGATTTCCTCAAACTTGCGCATGAGGCTGGAATTCACCTGCCGCGCGCGGCTGCGCTCCTCGCGGTAGAGGATGTAGGCCTTGGCCGTGCGGCCGTAGCCCTCCTGCATCAGCACCTGCTCCACAAGGTCCTGCACATGCTCGACCTCCGGCTCGCAGCCCTCGAGCTCGAGCATGGTCTCCACCTTGCGGGCAAGCGCGTCGGAGACGTCCTCCATGCCGGTCTGCCCGACGCCGAGGAATGAACGCCAGATCGCGTTCCGGATCTTTTCTGTATGAAATTCTACGAGACGCCCGTCCCGCTTGCGGATCATTTTCTGCGTCATGACTGTCTCCTCTCGCACACAAGATATGGTAGTACCGCGCAGGCACAAAACGCATATATCGTACTGCAAGTTCCGGTGTCTGTCAAGCGCGGCCCGGCTGAAATAGTGCACAAAAAAATCGGGGCCGTTTTCGGCAGACCCGCGATTTTCCGTATAATCTGCGCACCGGGTGTGCATACTATCCACAGCATATGACAACAGGAGGGAAATCAAGATGGACATGCTTGCGCTGATTCTGAGCATCATCGGCTCGATCAACTGGGGGCTGGTCGGCATTTTCAAATTCGATCTGGTCGCCTGGATCTTCGGCGGCCAGACGGCCGTCGTCAGCCGCATCATCTACACGATCGTCGGCCTCGCGGGACTGTGGTGCATCTCGCTGCTGTTCCGCCGCCGCCCGCTGCGCGCCGCAGAGGACGATGCATAACCACCAGAAAAACTGCACAAAGGCAGACTGCCGGACCGAGCCGCAATGGCCCGCCGGCAGTCTGTTTTTTTCGTTCTACCAGAGTAGTGCGGCCGCGACCGTCGGGACTACGAGAATGCCCGCCGCGATGAGCATCGTCTGGATGGTGCTGCGCGTTTTGCGCGACAGCAGCAGGATGACCGCCGCACCGCCTGCGCCGAGCAGCACATGCACGAGCGCGCGCAGCCCCAGAACGGTCCGGATGCGCCAGCCCGCTGGCACGCCGCTCAGCAGGGGCAGGCTGTTTGCCTGTGCGCCCCACTCCGGCAGTCCGTAGGCCCCGTGGACGGCAAGCAGGCGCGGCAGGAAGGCCGCCGTCACCATCAGGAGCACCAGCACCGCCGTGAGCAGCAGCTTGCGCCGCAGCACGCGCCCGTTCGCCCCGGCCGCCGTCTGCAGAACGGCAACGCCCGTCTCCTGCTCCATGGCAAACACGGCGGACAGCGCGACCGTCAGGAAGAAGAACAGCTTCGCAAGGTCCAGCAGGTCCTTCTGCACACCAAAGTAGCCTAGCAGGACGTTATAGCCCGTCTCATAGACATAGGACTGCCCCGGCTGCAGCTGCTCATACTGCTGCTTTGCCTTCTCAAAGCCGTCCTGCGCCCGCAGGGCCGAGAGAACGTCGCGCGCCATGAACTGCAGCGCATCCTCGTTGCCCTCCGTGATGCGGGCATAGTCCGCAAGCTCGTTCTGCAGCTCCGCAAAGCGGGCCGTCTCCGAGGCAAGATAAGCGTTCTTTTCCGGCGTCGGCTCGCCTGCCAGCTTTTCGGAATACGCGCGGTAGAACCATTCGTCCGCATTGAAATAGGCCCGGAAATCGCGATAAGATCCGATCTGCACCAGCACGAACACCGCAAGCACCAGCAGTGCCCCGCCCGTGAGCAGAAGCTTCCGCGCCTCATAGGCCAGCAGCACCGTGTGCCGCAGGCGCGGCAGCGGCAGGCCCCGGCGCTGGCGCACCGGCTGGACCGCCTGCGTGCGGCAGAACACCACCGCGCCGCCGAGGCAGCCGCCCACCGTCAGCAGCAGGAGCATGGCGGGAAGCAGCGCCGTCTGCCGGAGCGGAAGGCCAAAGAAATTCAGATAAATGCACCCACGCCAGCTCTCCTCGACCTCGGCCGCACGGCTGAGGCTGAGCAGCCGGGGCCAAAGTGAGCCGCGGCTGCCGAGCAGCAGGGCAAGCCCCGCGCCGCCGCCCGCAAGCAGGAACGCGGCCCACGCGCGGCCCGTCGTGGTGCACAGCAGGAAGAACAGCGCCCCCACGGCCCAGCCCCACAGGAGCTTTTCGCCCAAAAAGCACAAAAGCCAGCCAAACACCGTCAGCGGGACCGGGCAGCTCTGCATGCTGGGGATCGTCTGGATGGGGCGCGCCGGGTCGCCCAGCCCGAGGACGGCGGACGAAACGGACAGATTCGCGCCATAGAGCAGCACGACGCCCGCAAGCACCGTTGCCAGCATGGCGGCAGCCTTGCGCCAGTAGAGCGCGCCGTGGCCGCGCCGCGTCGGGCGCAGCAGCACCATCAGGCCCGCGCTGCGCTCTCCCGTCAGCAGGACCAGCCCCGAGACCGCCGCAAACAGCAGGAGCAGCAGGTCCGTCAGCCGCCAGTCCAGCAGCACCTCCACGCCGTCCGGAAAGGACGGCTCCAGCCGCACGCCGAGCAGGGCGCTGTAGGCCGCAAGGCCCTTTTCCAGCGTGCGCTCGGCAAAGGGATCGGCAGAGAACAGGCCAAGGCGCAGCTTGGCCTCGGTCTCAGCGCAGAGGCCGCGGAGGTATTCGGGGTAATTATTCGTCGTCTCGACCTCGTCGCGAACCGTGCTCAGCAGGGCGTAGCGCCGGAGGTCCTCGTCCGGCACCTGCATGATATCGACGTTATCGCCGTAGATTCCGTTGAGCAGGGCGTCATACTCCTGCTCCAGCGTGTCCAGATGGGCATACTCCGCCCGGATGTCCGCGCGGGTGAAGCCGCCGAGGTCCTTGGTGCAGCGGCGGTAGAACAGCGCCGCATTCACCGCGACCGCCAGCGCGAGCAGGAGCATCACATAGCGGTTGCCCAGAATTTTCCGCAGCTCATAGCTCATAGCCCGTCCTCCGCGCCGAAGTAGTGCAGATACACATCCTCCAGCTCCGGCGCAAGCGGCCTGCAGGCAAAGGGCGGCTGCTTTTCCGCCAGCAGGCGCACGCGGATATGCCCCGCGTCGACGCGGGCGATGCCGCAGACCGTCCCGGCGGCCTGCGCGGCGGGCAGCTCGGACTCGGCAAGCTCCGCCTCCCAGACCTGCCCGGCCAGCTCGTGCGTCAGCTCGGCCGGGGAGGCCTTGCGCAGCAGCCGCCCCTCGGACAGGAGCAACAGCTCGCTTGCCACATACTCCACGTCCGGCACAACGTGCGTCGAAACGATCACGATCTTCTGCAGGGCGATCTCCGCGATGAGATTGCGCACCGCGATGCGCTGCCGCGGGTCCAGCCCGGCCGTCGGCTCATCGAGGATGAGAATGTCCGGCTCATCCAGAATGGCCTGCGCCAGCAGCAGGCGCTGCTTCATGCCGCCGGAGAGGCTGCGGATCGTCTTGCCGCGCACGTCGGACAGGCCGACCGCGCCGAGCGCCCAGTCGATGCGCTCCAGCGCCCGCGCGCGCGGCATGCGGCGCAGCGAGGCCATGTACAGCAGGAAGCGCTCCGCCGTAAAGCCCGGATAGAGCGTCTGCTGCTGGGGCATATAGCCCACGCGGCCGCGGAAGGCCGCGCCGAGCGAGCGGATCTCCGCGCCGTTGAAGCGGATCTCTCCCGCCGTCTGGCGCAGGTTCCCGGTCAGGATATTCATGAGCGTGCTCTTGCCCGCGCCGTTCGGCCCGAGCAGGCCATAGATGCCGCCCGTCAGCTCGGCCGAAAAGCCGATCAGCGCCTGTTTTTTTCCGTAATTCTTGCTCAGGGCATCAAATGTCAGTTCCATCGTCCATCTCCCCCGCCGTCTCAGCGGAACGCCGCGTCATAATTGCTTCGGTAAAAATCCTCCTTGCTGATGTAACACTGCTCGAAATCTCCACTCGAATTGCGCTTCAAACCAGCGAAGTAACCGTTGCATTCATAATTCGCGCCAAATGCCACTACATTCCCGCCGCGAGTGTCCAGCGCAATGACTGATCCATCTGCAATGTCGACCGCCCATGCGCGGCAGATATCTTCCGTTCCGCAGATGGCGATCACATGCCCGTCAACGATCTGGTAGTTATACTCATCCCAATCCTGTTCATAGGTAAAGAGCTTGATTTCCGTCTGTTTCTCCAGATCATAGACATACAGACTGCGGTCGACCTGATACACAGCGTACTGGCCCCAACTTTTGTGCGGGTCGATTGTCCGGACATAGTTCTCCGACGCATCCACAAGCGAGGTCTCCTCGCCCGTTTTGAGATTTCGGACCAGAAAGCGAATGCCAAGAAACTGCCGGTCATACTCGTCCGGGGACGTTCCCTCCGGCTGCTGCGCAAGCCAGTCTTCAAATTCCGGCGCATCTTCCGCCATTTCCAGCACACGGAAAACTGCAACGTCCCCCCAGACGTCATAGAGATCGTAGCCATTGACGTTTTCGAGGATCGTCGATACCTCTCCTGTCTGCAGATCGACGGAGACGAGGCTGCTCTCCTGCGCGACAGCTGTCAGCTGTACGCCATCCGTCAGCGCATAGGTCTCTCTGTTCACGTTGACATATGCTTTTCCAAAGGATACGCAGCGCAGCACACACCGGCATGCCTCATTCTCGTTTTCCGGCTCCCAGCTTGCGAGGGTCTGCAGCGGTCCACCCGTGAGCGGACGCGTGACGAGCGCCGAGGCTGTCTCGTCGTCCGTATAAACCATAGCATAGTAGTTTTCCCGGTATTCCACCAGAGACTGCAGGTCGCCGAAGCAGGCATTACAGGTGGGATCATTATGCCGGCAGCCGCTCTGGTAGCACGGGACATAGGTCGTTCTGGTCACGGGGTCATAGGCCTGAATATAGGGCCGGAAGAACGTATCCCACTGCCAGAACCCGCCGGTCGAAGCGGAGGCGGCCATATTGCCAAACGTTCGAATGTTCTCCTCCGGAACCGGATAAGTCGTAACAGGAATCTTCGAGTCTGTAACGATCGCACCCGAGGTCTCGCCTCCCTGCTCCGTAGTCTCGCTCACAGGAGCGGCATAGCAGCCGCTCAGGATCGCTATCACGGCAGATGCTGCAAGCAGCAGGCTCAGCATTCTTCGACTGGTCAACATGGCCACCTCCCTTGTTTTGTAAGGCAGATCAGCGGAACGCTCCGTCATAATTACTTCGGTAATAGTCCTCCTTGCTGATATAATACTCGTCAGCATTACCGGACGAATCTACCAATAAACCAACAAAGTATTTATTACATTCGTATTCAATAGTATATACCATTCTGTCACGGCCAAGGATATCCTGTTCGGTCACAGCTCCATCCTCGATACTGATTGCCCAGACCCGGCAAACGTCCTCTGTTCCGCAGACGGCGATCACATGTCCGTCCAAAATCATGTAATTATAGTCATTCCAATCCTGATCATAGGTAAAGAGTCTTTTCGTTTCCTGCTTCTCCAGATCATAGACGTACAGGCCGCGGTCGACCTGATACACAGCGTACTGGCCCCAGCTTCGGTGCGGGTCGACTGTCCGGACAAAGTTCTCCGTTGCATCCACGAGCACGTTCTCCTCGTCGGTCTGGAGATTTCTGGTAAGGAAGCGATACCGGACAAACTGCCGGTCATACTCATCCCATGATGTTCCCTCTGGCTGCTGCGCAAGCCAGTCTTCAAATTCCGGTGCATCTTCCGCCATCTCCAGCACGCGGAAGGCCGCAATGTCCCCCCAGACGCCATAGAGATCGTAGCCGTCGTAGTTTTCGAGGATCGTTGATACCGCACCCGTCTGCAGGTCGACCGAAACTAGACTGCTTTTCTGGACAGCAGTAGACTGCTGTCCAGCCTCTGTCAGCATATTAGGTTCTCTGTTCACGCTGACATAAGCTTTACCCGCGGAAACATAGCATAAGACGCAGCGGCAGGTCTCATTTTCTGTCTCTGGCTCCCAGTTTGCAAGAATCTGCAGCGGTCCACCCGTGAGCGGGCGTGTAACAAGCGCCGACGCTGTCTCATTGTTCAGGAAAACCATAGCGCAGTAGTTTCCACGGTATTCCACCAGAGACTGCAAATCACCGAAGCAGGCATTACAGGTAGGATCGTTATGCCGGCAGCCGCTCTGGTAGCACGGGACATAAGTCGTTCTGGTTACGGGGTCATAGGCCTGAATATAGGGCCGGAAGAACGTATCCCACTGCCAGAACCCGCCGGTCGAAGCGGAGGCGGCCATGTTACCAAATACTCGAATGTTCTCCTCCGGAACCGGATAGGTCGCAGTGGAAATTTCAGAACCCACCGTGGGTGTATCCGAGTTACCCCGCTCTGTAGTCTCGCTCACAGGAGCTGCATAGCAGCCGCTCAGGATCGCTATCACGGCAGCTGCTGCAAGCAGCAGGCTCAGCATTCTTCGACTGGTCAACATGGCCACCTCCTCAGTTACCTGTTTCTATCAGCCTGCTGAACGAGACCCAAGTGTCGCGGACAATGTCGTACTGCTATTAACTGTTACACTTCCGGCAATAAAATTTACGCCGGTAGCGTGATCCGTCAATGTGCTATATATCACACCGTTAGAATATGTATTGGTTCCAGCCTGAATTTTCTGTGCAATCGTATACGATCTTGCGCCACCCAATATAGTTTGATATCCGTTACGGTATGTCTTAAACTCCACAGTCAAAGCTTTATGGTCAATTTGTGTTTCTGCGACTGTCTCGCACCTACTCTGGGCCACATACGAACTGTTAAACTGCAGATAAAGCTTTGCCGTGTACGTCGAACGGTTAAACGTGAAATTTTTCTGATCATACCCCGAACCGGGAGTACCATATGGTTCCACACCTGCATTGGCTGCAAACGCCGGGATAGAAAGCATGGTCAGCAGGCAGAGAATTGCCAGAATGATCGAAAATAATCTTTTCATGCTATATGCCTCCTTAATATATAGAGTGGATGTGGTTATCAAATTACAAACATCGTCTGAACATGGGAGTCAACAGCGAACGGTTTCTTCTCTGCCGCTCCCGCCTCTATTCGACCATTGGAATCACCTTTGCCTTTCGCACAAAAACTCCACTGCAGAGGTCTCCGCAGAATTATCAGTTCTTGATACATTTTGTAGCCTGAGTATATCACTTCTGAATTTCCAAGGCAAGAGGTTTTAGCGAAGTTTTTCACAAATTTTTGTAGATTTTGTTGGAAACGTTTTCAGTTTTATCTCTATTCTTGTATAGTTTAACGAATATTCATTGTGCTCTATCAGCGGAACGCCGCGTCATAGTTGCTTCGGTAATAGTCCTTCTTGCTGATGTAATACTGATCGCCGTTGTTCGAATCATACGGCAGGCCGACAAAGTAACCGTTGCACTCATAATGTGCAGAAAATGGCATTACATCTCCACCGAGGGTATCCAGTTCGATCACAGACCCGTCTGTGACATCAATTGCCCATGCGCGGCAGGTATCTTCCGTTCCGCCGCTAACAATCACATGACCGTCCATAATTTCGTAATTATATAAATCCCAGCCCGGTTCATGGGTAAACAGCTTCTTGGATGTCTGCGTCTCCATATCATAGATATACACGCTCCGGTCGACCTGATACACGGTATACTGCCCCCAGCTGACATGTGGGTCCGCCGTCCATATGAAATTTTCCGTCACATCCACGATCGTTTTCTCTTCGCCCGTTCTGAGGTTTTTGGAATACAGGCGGAAGTTGTAATCCTCCGATCCGTCCCGCTTCACCGGCGTTCCATCCGGCCGGTCCGCATACCAGTCCTGAAAAACAGCGACATCGCCCCAGACGCCGTGCATATATGGGAGATATCCGTCCTCATCGGTCATATACTCCACAAGCTCGCCCGTTTCCAGATCAAGGCTGCACTTACTGTATTCCTCCTTGACTGCCACCGCCTGCCCGTCCTCTGTCGCATAGGTTTCTTTTGACACCGTGAGATAAGCCTTCCCGAACGAAAGGCCATAGAAGCCACACCGGCATTCCTCATTCTCATTTTCCGGTTCCCAGCTTGCGAGGATCTGGAGCGGACCGCCGGAGACCGGCCGCGTGACAAACGCCGAAGCGGTTTCGTTGTTATAATAGACCATGGCATAGAAATTACCGCGATACTCTGCCAGCCCGGAGATCACCCCGCCGAAATTCGCCGTGCAGGAGGCATCATTGTGCTTGCAGCCCGCCTGATAGCAGGGAAAATAGGCCGTTTTCGTCGTCGGGTCATAGGCCTGGATCGTTTTTGCGTTGAACACTGCGCATGTCCAAAAGCCGCCGGTCGAGGGAGACGGAGCATATATGCGGTCTGCCTGAACGTTTTCCTCGGGAAGGGGGTAAGTTTTGATTTCTACCGGCTCCTCCGCGCTGCTGCCGGAACCCGACTGCACGGTCTGCGAGGATGATAGAGTCAAGGGACCATCCTGAGCAGAATAACAGCCCGTAAAGGAAGCCAGCAGCACTGCCATGCATACCAAAAATGCCAAAAAGCGTCTCTTCATATGTTCCGCCTCCCATTCAGCTAGACTATACCAGAATGTGTAACAAAGCTACTGCTATTTTTTGAACCCAAGCGTAGCAGAGGTTGTAACTCCCGAATAGCCATTAAAGGTTGCATTCCCACCCATATAGTTGACTCCGGTTGCCACATCGAATGCACTACTATATTTGTTGATTATGTTGGAAACGATTGCAGTATTATCTACAATCTTGTATTTTTTAACAAATATTCATTGAAGTTTGTCAGCGGAACGCCGCGTCATAATTGCTCCGATAAAAGTCCTCCTTACTGATGTAACACTGCTCGAAATCTCCACTCGAATTGCGCTTCAAACCAGCGAAGTAACCGTTGCATTCATAATTCGCGCCAAATGCCACTACATTCCCGCCGCGAGTGTCCAGCGCAATGACTGATCCATCTGCAATGTCGACCGCCCATGCACGGCAGGTATCCTCCGTTCCGCCAATAACCATCACATGTCCATCCTGAATCATGTAATTATAAAAATCCCAGCCCGGATCATGGGTAAACAGCTTCTTGGATGTCTGCGTCTCCATGTCATAGACGTACACACTCCGGTCAATCTGATACACGACGTACTGTCCCCAGCTCATGTGTGGATCCGCCGTCCATACGAAATTTTCCGACTCGTCTACGATTGTTTTTTCTTCTCCTGTTTTGAGATTTTTGGAATAAACGCGATATTTGTAATATTGCAGGCCGTACTGATACGACGTTGTGCCCTCCGGCTGCTGCATGATCCATTCTTCAAACTCGGGCGCGCCCTCCACTGTTTTCACCGTCTGGTAAACAGCGATATCCTCCCAAACGCCATACATATATGGAAGGATACCGTCAGTATCGGTCATAAGTTCCACCATTTCCCCCGTTTCCAGATCAAAACTCCACCTGCTGTACTCCTGACCGACACATGCCTGCTGGCCATCCTCCGTCATCGTATAGGTTTCTTTTGCCACTATGAGATAAGCCTTTCCAAAAGAAAGTCCATACAGGCTGCACCGGCATTCCTCGTTTTCATTTTCCGGTTCCCAACTTGCAAGGATTCGAAGCGGGCCGCCGGAGACAGGACGCGTAACAAATGCCGATGCAGTATCATCGTTATAGTAGATCATAGCATAGAAATTGCCCCGATACTCTGCCAGCGAGGAAATATCTCCGAAATAAGCCGAACAGGAGGCATCATTGTGCTTGCAGCCCGCCTGATAGCAGGGATAATAGGTCGTTCTCGTCACCGGATCGTAGGCTTGAATTGTTTTTGACGTGAAGACTGCCCATGTCCAGAAACCACCGGTTGAGGGAGACGGAACATATATGGAATCCGCCCGTACATTTTCCTCCGGAAGCACATAAGTCCTGATCTCTACGGATTCCTCTGTTCCGCTGCCGGAACCCAACTGCGCAGTCTGCGCGGACGATGCAGTCGAGGGGCCATTCTTCTGAGCGGAATAACAGCCCGTAAAGGAAGCCAGCAGCACTGCCATGCAGACCCAAAATGCCAAAAAGCGTTTCTTCATATGTTCCGCCTCCCATTCAGCCAGACCGTTCAGCATTCAAGATCAACTGAATATTCCATCATAGTTGCTCCGGTAAAAGTCTTCTTTGCTGATGTAATACTCTTCAACCTTGCCAGTCTGATTGGCAAGTAATCCAACAATGTAGTCATTGCACTCATATTCCGGAGTAATTGTAATTGCATTTCCACCGCGGGTGTCCAGTTCGACCACTGATTCATCAGCAATGTCAATTGCCCAAGCACGGCAAGTGTCGCCCGTTCCGCAGATGGCAATCACATGGCCATCCAGAATCATATAATTATAATTTTTCCAATCTTGATCATAGGTAAAAAGCTCTTTTACGGTCTGTGTTTCCATGTCGTAGACATAGACGCTGCGCCCGACCTGATACACGATGTACTGTTCCCAGCTCTTATGCGGGTCTGCTGTCCATACGAAATTCTCCGACATATCCACTATTGTTTTTTCATCGCCTGTTTTAAGATTTCTCGAATAAAGGCGGTAATTATAATACTGTCGACCATACAGATCCCACGGGGTTCCCTCTGGCTGCTGCGCGACCCAGTCTTCAAACGCAGGCGCTCCTTTTACAGTTTCCAGTGTCTGATAGACAACACTGTCTTCCCAGACACCATACATGTATGGAAGGGTGCCGTCGACATCTCGCATAAGTTCCATCATTTTCCCTGTTTTTAGATCAAAACTACAGTCGCTGTACTCCTCACCGACGAGTTCCTGCTGACCGTCCTCCGTCAACGTATAAGTTTCTTTTGACACTGTGAGATAGGCTTTCCCGAAAGAAAGGCCGTAGAAGCCGCACCGATATACTTCATTATCATTCTCAGGCTCCCAACTCGCAAGGATTTGAAGCGGGCCGCCGGAGACCGGCCGCGTGACAAAGGCCGAAGCAGTATCGTCGTTGTAATAGATCATGGCATAGAAATTGCCGCGATACTCTGCCAGCCCGGATATCTCACCAAAATAAGCCGAGCAAAATGCATCGCTATGCTCGCAACCTGTCTGATAACACGGAATATAGGTTGATTTTGTCACCGGGTCGTAGGCCTGAATATAATTCTGTATGAACAATGTCCACATCCAAAAGCCGCCTGTTGTGGGAGACGGAACATATCTGGTACCCGCCTGAACATTTTCCTCCGGAATGTCATAAGTCCTGATCTCTACGGAATTTTCTGTGGCGCTGCCGGAATCTGACTGCACGGTCTGCGAGGACGCTGGAGCCGAGGGGCCATTCTTCTGAGCGGAATAGCAGCCCGTAAAGGAAGCCAGCAGCACTGCCATGCAAACCGTAAAGGCAAAAAAGTGTTTTTTCATATGTTCCGCCTCCCATTCAACTAGACTATACCAGATGGGAGCCAACAGCGAACGATTTCTTCTCTGCCTCTCCCGCCTCTATTCGACCATTGGAATCACCTTTGCCTTTCGCACAAAAACTCCGCTGCGGAGGTCTCCGCAGAATTATCAGTTCTTGATACATTTTGTAGCTTGAGTATATCACTTCTGAATTTTCAGTGCAAGAGGTCTTGGCGAAATCATCCACAAATTTTTGTAGATTTTGTTGGAAACGTTTACGTTATTGTCTTAAATCTTGTATATTTTAACGAATATTCATTGCAACCTGTCAGCGGAACGCTCCGTCATAATTGCTTCGGTAAAAGTCTTCTTTGCTGATATGACACAGCTCGTAATTTCCGGGCGAATTGCTCAGCAAACCGGCGAAATACCCGTCGCACTCATAATGCGCAGAGAACGGCATCACATTCCCACCGCGGGTATCCAGCTCGATCACGGAGCCGTCCGCAAGGTCGACCGCCCAGGCATTACAGGCGTTCTCCGTTCCGCACAGGACGATCGCATGGCCGTCCAGAAGCAGATAGTTGTAGAATTTCCGTTCCTGCACGTGGGTGAAGAGCTTTTTGGTCTCCTGCGTCTCCATGTCGTAGACATAAACGCTGCGACCGACCTGATACACGGCATATTTTCCCCAGCTCCTATGCGGGTCCGCCGACCAGACAAAAGGCTCCGACCCGTCCACGATCGTCGTTTCCACCCCGGTTCTCAGGTCCCGCGAAAGGATGCGATAGCGGATATAGAGCCGCTCGTACTCGTCCCACGAGGCCTCCTCCGGCTGCTGCGCGGCCCAGTCCGCAAAGTCCGGCGCGCCCTCCGCCGTTTCCTGCACCTGAAAAACGGCGCAGTCGCCCCAGACGCCGTACAGGTCATAATTTTCGGCATGTTCGAGGATCGTCGCCTCCTCTCCCGTCTGCAGATCAACGGAGACAAGGCGGTTTTCCTGCTCGTCCCGCGTCAGCTGGCCGTCTTCCGGCAGATAGGCCGCTCTGGTCACGGTGAGATAGGCCTTCCCAAAGGAAATACAGCGCAGCGCGCAGCGGTATTTCTCACCCTCGTTCTCCGGCTCCCAGCTTGCAAGGATCCGGAGTGCCCCGCCGGAGAGCGGCCGCGAGACGAGCGACGCTGCGGACTCGCCGTCCTGCTGGACGAGCGCATAGAGGCTGTCCCGATATTCCGCCAGTGCGCTCAGGTTGCCGAAGCAGGCGCTGCAGGTGCTGTCATTGTGCCGACAGCCGCTTTGATAACACGGAACATAGGCTGTGCGGGTCACAGGATCGTAGGCCTCAATATAGGGATGGAGCATCATATCCCACTGCCAGAACCCGCCGGTCGACGGCGAATCGGCCATGTTGATGGAGACCAGAAGATTTTCCTCCGGGACCGGGTAAGTCGTGATGGCGGTCTCCGCCGCGGGCGGCTGAGTTGGCTGCGCGCTCTCCGGCGGCGTGCTCCCCTGCCGGACGCTTTCAGCCGCAGGCGCGGCATAGCAGCCGGTCAGAAGCAGAACGCCAGACAGGAGCAGAGCCAGCCGTTTTCCGATCGATGTGTTCATCTGTTTTCCCTCCCTTTTTTGCAGCCTGAGTATACCATTTCCGCCCCGGCAGAACAAGGGAGATACCCGTAAGGATTTCTTAAGATTTGTTTAATTTGAATAAAAATATGCAGAATTATATTTCACATTTATTCACTATTTTGCTGAGGGGTACAAAAAAGCGGAAGCCGGGCGGCTTCCGCTTTTGGGGATCATATGGTTCAGTCAACGAGGCGCTCGAGCCAGGTGATGTAGGAATCGGAATTCAGCATGATGGGATAGTCCAGCACGATGCAGTCATTCACGCCCTGTTCCTTTGCAAAGGCGGCCAGATCGAGGCTTGGCTTGCCGTCGCGGTTGAATTCGCGCGGATCGATGGCGATGATCTTGCTGTAGTGGCTCGTGAGCCACGGCGTGAAGGCGTTGCCGTAGGACTCCTTGAGGATCATGCACACCGGGCCGTCGACATTTGTCTTGATGACGGTGATGGGATGGTCGCCGCCGAGGAATGTCAGGTATTTGTTCGACGTGTCGTCCACCTTGCAAAGCGTGCCGCCGAAATATTCCATAGAGAACTCCGCATCCGGGTACCACTTCGTGTCCAAGTCGACGAACGGGCGCCAGAACTGCACGGTGTCCGGGTTGTCCGCAAGGGCCTGACTCTGGGGATAGGCCTTAATGGCGCTGTAGAGCGAGCCGAGGAAGCCGGTGTATTCGCCGCTTTCAAACTTGCTCAGCGGCTCGGCCTTGAGGCCCGCGCTCTCGCAAAAGGCTGTGTAGGCATAATAGGCGCCGAGGGCCGTCCAGTGGTGGTCCGAACGGAAGTAGAGATATTCGTCCTTGTGTGCCTCAAGCTTGCTGTAGGCATCGACCGCGATCGCCGTGCTCTTGAGCTCCTTCAGGCGGTCATAGCACGCCGCGATCATGTCCGTCTGCAGCATGTGCTGGTTCTCCTCCGGGGCGTAGAACGCGGCCGCATTCGGCACGGCAATGGAGAACGTGCGCACGCCGCTGCCAAGCTTCGCAGCAATGTCGTTCACCGCATCGGCATAGGAGCGGATGGTGTCCTTGTCGCCATAGGGGACCTCCATGGCGCGGTCGCCCACGACGAGCACAGAGCCGAGCTCCTCTGCTGCAGCGTCGGGATCCTGCGTCTGGGTGGGCTGAGTCGGCTCCGTCGGCTCGGTGGAGTCGGTGGCCGTCCCGCTCGTCCCGCTGGGCTGGGTCGAGGCCGAGGCCGTCGTATCGTCCGTCGACGGCAGGGCTTCGCCGTGGTTGGCCGCGCCGCCGTTCATATTGATGACGAGCTGCGCGCCGTCCTTCGAGCCGCCGCTGAAGTAATAGAAGCCGTTGAGCGAGCGGTTCGCATTCATCAGCTTTTCGCGGTTCGGGAACGTATCGGCAAAATAGTCGCGGTAATCCGAGGCGTAGCTGCCGTCGAGCATGGCGGAGAACGTCAGCTTCGGGCGGGTCTTCAGCTTGCGCCGCTCGGATTCGGAATAGGTCGCATCCTTGTCCAGCAGGGCATACAGGCCGATGCAGAGCATGCCGACCAGCAGCAGGCAGGACAGGATGGTGTAGATTCGTTTCATGCAGAGCACCTCCGGGAGTCAGAATTGCGCATACATGGACGGCGAACTCGTCGAACCGACAAGGGACACCGTGCACAGCCACAGCAGCAGGATGAGGAACAGGAAGACGCTGGCAAGGTAAATGCCCTTTTTCACCGTCACGGCGCCGCGGCGGTCGGAACGCCCCATGCCGAACAGGCCGCTCCAGAGAAAGCCGAACCAGCGCGGAAGCACGGACGAACCGATGAGGCAGGTCAGGAGCAGCGGCAGCGAGTTTTTGAGCTGCAGCGAAACACCTGAGCCAGCAAAGCTCGTTCCGCCGCCGAACATGGCGGCAAATGCCGAGCCGATGCCGGAGAGCGACGTATTCATGAACAGCACCCAGCCGATGAGCACAAAGAACATCGTCACGAGGTTGCGCACGATAAACGGGAGCGTTTCCAGCTTCGGGGCGATCTGCTTTTCGATGGACAGCAGCACGAAGAAATACAGGCCCCACAGCACAAAGTTCCAGCTTGCGCCGTGCCACAGGCCCGTCAGTGCCCACACAGCCAGCAGATTGAGGATCTGGAGCCGTGTTGGTGATGCCAGGCTGTTGAATATCGGATAATTCTCAGGAGATATGGGAATCTGCATGTCTACTCCTTTCCCACGAAGAGAACAAACTGAAATTACTGAACCATATAGGTTCAGTATAGTCATATAATAGATATTGTCAACTAAAATTTGCTTTGTATTTTTGATTAATTTATGTATAACAGCCAATCATAAATTCAAAAGTTAAAAATATACCCATGTAATTGTGTAATATATTGTGTGTGTTGCTGTTGATTTTTGGAAATTCTGAGACTTGTTAATCCCTTTGTTCATATGTCTCAAAAATCAAAATTGGATGTTTTACCGTTTCTATCCCTATTATGGTTCTGTTTTTTGTCAAGTTTATAGAATGTTCTTGAAATTTGGATCTCTGTTTTCTTATTCATGAACTCAACAGTTCATAATATGGTTTTCCGATTCCTTAAACAGCTGGAAAGTCCTAAAAAGCCTACAGAAAAAGGAATCGGCCCCCCGACTGTAATCAGGGAGCCAAAAAAAAGGCCCTCCGGATAAACCGGAGGGGCGGCGAAGAGTCGGCGCCTGCCTATTTTCCCGGGCCGCTTCCAGCCAAGTATCGTGGGCGCAAATGGGCTTAACTGCCGTGTTCGGGATGGGAACGGGTGTACCCCCACCGCCATCGGCACCGACTCGTATGTGGCATTGCTGCCTATGAAAACCCTTGCGGGATTTCCACTATGTGGAGTATATGCAATCTGCCCTTCCATTATGCATGGACGGCCAGCAAGTTGGCAAATGGTGCAC
>ERZ825137.816-NODE-816-length-42816-cov-20.109820_pt1 | contig 42816 bp, 37 predicted proteins | sample MGYA00519873_ERZ825137 | MGnify/ENA primary metagenome ERZ825137 (study PRJEB31778, sample SAMEA3449190) | human gut metagenome | biome: human gut; feature: human-associated habitat; material: faeces | place: United Kingdom | collected 2010/2012 ...
ATTTCAATCCGTGCGAAGCACCCACACCTCTTCACTCTTCACTATTCACTCTTACTTCGCCCGCAGGGCGAATAAGCTCACATATTGATTTTATTTCAAAAACATATATTTCACTGCGAGGGCGACGGGGCCGATATAATCCGCCCTGTCCTGCAACGGTGCGACGGAAATGAATTTCTCCGAATACTCCTCGTAATAGCCTTTACAATACGCAATGAATTTTTCAACCGTTTTGTCCGTGAACATATTGCCGAACAGCATTACGCCGTCGGGGTCAAAAAGCGTTGCGGCGTTGACCACAGCCCTTGCCATTCTGTTTATTCGACGGTCGATTATCTCTTCGACGCTCTTGTCAAGGCGGGCTTCGGGCGCAAAAATCATATCAAATGTGATGTTTTCCGCATTGCCGTCGGTCAGCTTATAAAGTCTCGGCGTGTTTTCCTTTGAATAACTCTGCCTTATTCTGCCGAGTATCGCACTCTTTGAAACATGGGTTTCGAGGCAGCCTCTGCGCCCGCAGCGGCACGGTGTACCGTTCGGATGGACGATGTAATGTCCTATCTCTGCCTCGGAATTTCTGTTGCTTGAAAACACCTCGCCGTCAATGACGATTGCCGAACCGACACCGGGTCCCCACTTGATAAACAGCTTGTTTTTGCCCTCGCTTTCGCCTGCAAAGACGGTCTGTGCGAGCACAAAAGCCTTGATGTTGTTTTCCACCCTCACATTTACGCCGAGAGCACTTTCGAGCACCGATTTTATACCCACGCCCGAGTGCCAGAGTCCGTATTTTCCGACGGTCTCGCCGTTTTCGTTGATCGAACCGACCGTTCCGACGCCTGCGCCGATTATTTTCTCACGGGATACGCCCGATTTTTCGATAATCGCATTTACCCTGTCTGAAATTTTATTAAGGAATTCCTCGGGCGGCATTTCGGGGTCGAATTTAATTTTTTCGCTCAATACCCGTTCGCCCGAAATTTTGAAAACACCGTAGGTGCAGAAATCCGCTTCAAGGCTTATTCCGAGCGCAAAAATGCCGTCGGAATTCAGGGAGAGCAAAATCTTTTTTCTGCCTGCCTTTTGGTTTTCCTCCGCCTCGCCTATCTCAATTATCTGACCCCGTGACAACAGCTCACGGGTTATTTTTGTTACGGCGGCGGGCGTAAGTCCGAGCTTTTCCGATATATCCTTGCGTGAGAGCGTTCCCTCACGGTTGAGCAGATACAAAACCGCCGCACGGTTGGCGTTTTTTACATCGTTAAGATTTATTCCCGTCGGTTTCATCTTCCGCTCCTTTCTTATTTTACAAACAGCGACGCACCCGAAATCACGAGCAAAACATATGTGATTTTCATAAACAGCTCACGGCTCATTTTCTTATACAAAAGGTTGCCGACAGCCATACCGATAAACAGCACGACGCTTGACGCTGCCGCCAAAATCAGCGTATCACGGGTAAAATATCCGTCCCTGACATCGGAAACCAGGATTATCGAGTTCAAAACTATCCATATTGCCGAAATTGTGGCTCTGAAGGTCTGCTTGTCCTTGAGCTTTCCCGTAAGATAGCTTACAAGCAGCGGTCCTCCGCACACGAACATACCGTGAACCACGCCCGAGGAAATGAGCAACAGGTAGGAGACCACCGGATTGTGGGGCTTTTCCGCCTCGGTCTTTTTGAAAAATGTCTTATACACACCCGACAGTCCGACAAGCATAACTACACAGCCGAGAATTTTATAAAGCAGACCTGCGTTGCCCGTGAAAAGGGATTTCAAGAATATGCCTGCGACAATTCCGACAACCATCACGCCCATACATTTGAAAAATTCCTTTTTGTCGATATGCTTGTACGAAATCGCAACGACATAAATGCCTGCTAAAATACCGAGCAAGTTCAATATGGGTTTTGCGGTGTTGAAACCTACATCAATTACGCTCGGCGGCATTGCGAGGACCGTTCCTGCAAAGCCCGTTATTCCCTGAATTATGTTTGTGAGAAAGACTATAAGTAAAAAAATCTCTTTTCTTATCATAGCGCTCCTCAATATTCGCAAACTTCGATATTCAGCATCTCCGAAAGCGCAACAAGCTCGTCGTAAATGTCGCCGTAAGCGACTGCGAAGTGCGGCTCAAAACCTGCCTTAACGCTTGATTTTACGATGCTTTCCGCATTGTTTTGAGTTTTCACGACAACCGATGTTCCGTTGAACTGTTTGGGCTTGTCAAGGGCTTCGCCTTTACATATGAAAGTGCGGAATTTTCCCTGCGCCGACTTACCTATTCTGAACACCGTAACCTGTTTTGACGGCTTACAGCCGAACTCCATAGTCGGACCTATCTTGCGGTTGCAGTGAACGCCTATCTCTGCGCCCGTATCCTCCCTCGCAAGCGAGCAAGCCGCAGTGCCGCAATGCCAAAATGTTATTGTATTTTCCTTTTCGTCAAGTGAAACGGGGTCGCCGAAGAAAACGGGAGAGCCCGTAAGCTGTGCGCCGATATACATTGAAAGCGCTCCGTAGGTGTCCGCCTCGCACGAAGCCGCTACGCCCAAATCGTTGAGCATGGCAAGCACGGCGCACACGGGAGTGCCGAAAGCGGTAAAGAAATCGGGCCAACAGCGTGAGGAGAGAGCACCGATATTTTTATCCTTTACGAATTGCGCATAAGCCTTATAAAGCCGTGCAAAGTCCCTGCGGTTCTTTTCGGGCGTATTTTCAAGCCCAACAGTACGATTTTCGGCGTCAAGAAGGTATTCATTTACCTCCTCGTCCGTATAGCTCTTTGCGGTATCTATAAGCTCCCTCGCCTCAATCGATATAAGATTTGAGCCGAAGGTCTTTAACATCTCGTTGTCAAGCGCCCTGCCGAAGCCGAAGCCCTGCGGGGTATGACCTACCGACACGATGTTGAGCGAGCGCAGCTGTTTTTTCATTTTCGCCGCACGGATAACCGAATTTATCTGCTTTTTAACTGCGTCCTCGTCGGGAGAGCCGAAAACATACTGCAAGGGCTCGTCCCTGAACTGCTTTATCGTGTTTGCCGCCGAATAAGCGCCCGTGAGGGAGTTAAGACGAAGTCTGCCGCCGTCGATTACGGGCTCACGCAAGGTCCAGAGCAGCACGGGGCAGTCGAATTTACGCATAATTTCCGCTGTGTAGGCGGAATTTGCAAAGGTTATGTTCTGCAAAATAATCAAATCGGGAGCTTTGCCGTCCAAAAATGCGTTAAGCTTATCTATCGACAAGAGCATTTCGTCGGGAACCTCTACCGAATCGGAAAGCGACTTTAACAAATCTATTGATTTTTCAAACTGTATCTGTGCACTTTCAAGATGAAATGTCGGCACGCCTATCGGCACATATGCCGCCTTAAATTCTGTCATAATTCCTGCCTCTCAATATTTCAATTCTTTGTTTTCGCCTATCACGCCCGCAACGGCACCCTGCTTTATAAGCGGCTCACGCTCGGGGTGTGCGATTACCCACTTGTTTTTCTGCAAAAGGAGCTTTGACTCGCTGTCGGTAACCGTTTTGCTTTCAAGCGGTGTGTTTGTGCCTCTCGGCAAAATCACAATATCCATAAATCCGCGGTCATCTGTTCTGCACGGGGAGAGATGCAGCGTTGTGCCGTACATTTCTATTGCCGTGCCGCAGGGAACGAAGAACACCTTTGCCTGTTCGACACGGTAGGTGTTGTCCTTTATGTCATAGCTGTGGCCGAGCACAAGCATAAAATCGGTCAATGCGACATTTATTTCGGGCGATTTATGGTATTCAAACCCGTTATAGGTTGTGTTCCTGCCGTTGCAGTAGCCTATCTGTATCTCGCTTTCGCCGAAAACCGTGTTTTTGATTTTCTCGGCTGTTTCGGTTTTTTCCATTTCCGCTACGGACGGCACATAAACATTGCCGTTTTCGGGGATTGAGGTGTGCTCACGCATATAATTTTCAAGCAGCGTAAAGTCATATCCCGTTATTATCCTACCGTACGGGGCAAAATCCTCGGAAAATACCGAATAAACCTTTATGTCGTTTACCGTATTTAATCTGTTTAATTTCTCTGACATCTTATTACCTTTTTTCGACAATTTTATATGTAGCCCGGAAATCTTCCTTGCCTATTCCCTCTTTTATGCCCTCGTCGTAAACGGCTTTTGCGTTTTCCATACCGGGCATCGGGAAACCTGCGCTCTTTGAAAGGCGCTGACAAATTCCGAGGTCCTTGTGCATATTTTCAAGCGAAAATGCGGTTGTCCAGTTTTCGTTCTTGATGTTCTGCGCCTGACCGTCAAGGTAGAAGTTCTGACCGCCGCCGTAGGAAATTGCGGTTGCGAAATCGTCAACCGAAATACCCTCTTTTCTTGCAAGGGCAAGGGTTTCATTGACGCCGTTCTGGATTTGAGCCACAAGCGTGTTGTGGCATATTTTCATCACAAGTCCCTTGCCGTTTTCGCCCATATGGATTATATTGTTGCCCATATAAGAGAGTATCGGAAGCGCCTTTTCGTAGGACGAATCGCTGCCGCCGACATAAATTCCGAGTGTGCCCGAAATTGCCGCAGGCTTGCTCTTTACGACGGGAGCGTCAACAAAATCTGCGCCCGTTTTCTTTACAAACTCAGAAATTCCAACCGAGACATCGGGGTCGATGGTGCTCATATCAATGCAGAGCTTGCCCTCCGACAAAAACGGCAGAATTTCCGTATAAACCGCCTTTGAGTGCTCCGACTTCGGAACCATTGTGATTATCACATCCGAATTCTTCGCAACCTCCTTGTTGTCTGCACAGGGTACTGCGCCGACTGCGGCGAGCTTTTCGACCTGCGAGCGGTTGAGGTCGGACACAAACACCTTTCCGTCGTGTTTTTTTACAATATTTTCACACATTGACTCGCCCATAATACCGAGTCCTATAAAGCCTATATTCATAATTATCTCCCGTTATTTCTGTTAAGGCGGCGTACTCACAGCACACCGCCCCTTATGTTTTATTCGGTTACCGTATTATCCCAAGCCGCCTGGAACTTTGAAAGTCCGAAGTCGGTATAAGGATGATAGAAGCTGTCCTTGAACACCTGAAGTCCTGCGGTGACAATGTCGGCTCCCGCAACGGCGCAGTCAACTATCTGCTTGCCGTTACGCACTGCGGCACAGATTATCTCCGTCTTGCCGTAGAAGCCGTAATTCGAGTAAATGTCGACTATGTCCTGAATATACTGCGTGCAGTCCTCGCCGCTGTTCTCTTTCCAGCCGATAAACGGCGAAACGAAAAGCGAGCCGTTCTTTGCGGCAATGATGGCCTGCGATGGGGAGAAAACAAGCGTAAGGTTTGTTCTCACGCCCTGCTTCTCGAGGCGTCTTGCGGCTGTAATTCCCGCTTCGGTGCAGGGAATTTTAATTACGAAGTTTTTGCACATCGAAGCGATTTTTGTGCCCATTTCAACCATTTCGTCGGCGTCGTCAAGGTGCGGATTTATTTCGACGGAAATCGGGAACTTATCCCAACCCTCAATTCCTTTTTCCTTAACGAAGTCGGCAAGCTCGCCGATTACCGTGTAAAACGGCTTGCCCGAATTCATAATATGGTTGGGGTTTGTCGTAACGCCGTCAATACCGAAGGTATCGTAAGCCTCACGGATTTCATCGATTTTTGCACTGTCCAAAAAGTATTTCATATCTGTATCTCCTTTTTCTTATTCGGCGCTTCTCTTTTCGGCAAGCTGAGCCTGGAGCTCTTCAAGCTTGCTCTTTGAGAGCTTATAACCGAATGTCAGAATAATAAACATAATCAAAAGCACTATTGCGGGAATGAGCGTCGATATATCATAAAGGCGTTCAAGCACATGCGGGTGCTGACCGACGTCGACCTTGTTTACATCGTAGCCGATAAGCGCAAGCAAAGCCGAAGAGCCTGCACCCGCCGCCGTCTGACCGAGTTTTCTTGTAAACGAGAAGAACGCATAGCTTGTGCCCTCTTCCCTTCTGCCCGAAAGCAATTCCTGATAGTCGATAACATCCATAACAAGCGCCCATACCTCGAGTACCAAGAAGGTCTGACCCATACCGCTGAAGAATGTGAGTACAAGGAAAGCGTAGGGGTTCATCGCAAGAGGCGTGAATTTGAGAAAATACATAAGCAGGTTCACAACAGCCGCAAAGCCGAGGCCTACCGCACAGATTTCCTTTTTGCCGTATTTACGGATAAGCTTACCCATTACGGGCAGGAACAAAGCCATGGGAAGATATGTGCAAACGGTTACGAACGAATAAAGTCCGGGTTTGCCGTAATAGTTTTTGAAAAGATAGTTGTAGTTGGTCTGCGTGTACATCTGGAAAGCTATGAGAAGCATCGAAACGCCGCAGAGCGCAAGGAACGGCTTGTTTTTAAGCAGGAACTTTACGGTGTTGAAAACATTGTAGCCCTCCTGCTTCTGCTTGGGCGGAGGCGCAATTCTCTCCTTGGTGCACTTGAAGTGAATGAAATATGTTATTATCGTGAGCACCGCAAGGATAAGCACCGCATAAAAGACCTTCATCGGGTCAAGGCGTTTTACCGTGCTGTCGCCTACCGCAACGGTGGTGTAAACGAGCATGGGCATAAGTATCTGTGCGGGAAGTCCGCCGATACCTGCGCCGACAGAACGCCACATCGAAAGCGAGGAACGCTCGATTTCATCGTCCGTGATTACAGAGGCAAGCGAGCCGTAAGGAATGTTCGTTCCCGTGTACATCATACCGTAGAAAATATAGGTAACATACGCATACGCAAGGTACTGACCCTCGCTCCATACGATGTTCGTTCCGAAGAAGTTGTTTATGACAAGCGGCAAATCCGTGAACATAAACAGTGCCGCTATTGCAAGCGGAATTGACGCACCGAGGATATACGGACGGAATCTGCCGTATTTCGTGGGTTTTCTCGAATCGACAAAAGCGCCCCACATCGGGTCGTTTATTGCGTCCCAAATTCTCGCAATCATAAACAGTATTGCGACCTTGCCGGGTGTGATACCGAGCGTGTCGGTGTAGAACACCTGCAAGAATGAGGATATAAGCGCAAAGGTAAGCAAGCCCGCCGTGTCGCCGAGAGCATAACCTATACGGTCTTTTGCGCCTATGCCGTGAGTTGAAGATTTTTCAGCCATTACTAAGCCCTCCGTTAAATATTTTTGAGTTTCAGAAATTCATCCTTAAACGGACTGTCTTTTCTGATGAATACGGGGATTTCGCCGAGTTCGGCAGGAACGGTATGCTCGCCGCCCCTGTATTCTCTGCCCGACCAGAGGTGTATCCAGCTGTCCTCGGGCAAATAAACTTTTCTGTTGTGCGCCTTGGGTCTTAAAACGGGACAGACAAGTATATCCCGTCCCAAAAGATATTCGTAAGCCTCGGTGTAAGCCTTTTCCTCGTCATAATAGAAGAAAAGCGGTCTTACGACGCCCACGCCCTTTTCGGCGTTGTATTTTACCGCCTGTTTGAGATACGGTTTGAGCTTTTTATGAATATTACTGTACATTGCACCGTGCGACAGCACCCGTTCGCTTGCGTCAAATTGGGCGTTGAGGTCGGGATTTAATCCCTCGTGTCCTCGCAGCACGGGCGAAAAGGCGTTCATCTCGCACCAACGCATAAACAGCTCCTCGCTGCGTTTGAGATTGAAAAATGTGGTGTAGCCGCCTATATCCGAATGGGAAAGACCGTAGCCGCTGCAGGTAAGCGACAGCATTGCGGGAATTACCGACGGCAAACCGAAGTCGACGGAAAAGTCAACATGGTTGTCGCCGTTCCACATCATTGTGGAATACTTCGGCGTTTCGCTGTACCCCGCACGGGTAAAGAACATTATCTCGCCGAGCTTGCCTGCCTCCTCGACGGCCTCACGGTTGAGCTTTGCCCACCGAGCGGGCCAAGTGTTGTGAACGAGCTCCGCATTTTCTCCGCTGTAAAGGACGGCGTCCGTGGGAAGATACTCGCCGAAGTCAGCCATCCAGCCCGAAAAGCCGAAGTCTATCATATTTTTCTTTATAATGCCCTTGAGCCACTCGCACGCCTCGGGGTTGGTCAAATCGACAATCGCCGCAGGGAAAGTGGTAATCGTAACATAGTAGTCCTTGCCGTCCTTGTCCTTGACGCAATAGCCCTTTTCGCTTGCGTATTTGTAAAGCGGCTTTTCAACCGCCAAAAATGTGTTGCAGTAACCGAGAACCTTTATGCCCTTTTCGTTTAGCTCCTTTATCTTTTCGGGAAGGTCGGGATAAAGCTCCGAGTCGTGCTCCCAATTCCAGAAAAGCTGCTTGCCGACTGCCGTAACACGCCTGCCCTCCCAGTCCTGTATCCATACGCCGTTTACCGCCATATTGTTTGAAAGTGCGGTATCGACCTTGTTCATCATAACCTCCGTGCCGCCCTGTATGCCGAGTATCTCGCCGTCATACACCCAGTCGGGCAATTCGGGCTGTCTGCCGAGAGTCAAAGACAACTCCGATAAGACCTCCTCAAAGGTGTCGCCGAAGCCGAAGCAGAAATCCGCAATCTCGTCAAGCGTAACCGTGTGGCATTTTCTGTCGGTAAAATCAAACTCGCACCGAGCGGTGGCAAAGGTGTGGAAGAAATATTTTTGAGAGCTTAAAAAGGTCGGTTGAGCGTAATAGGTCTCATAATTTGAGAAACGCTGTTTCCGCATTGAGTCCCGAAAGCCGAAAACCTGCTTTACAAGCTTCTTTGCAACCTGCATTGCGTTTATGTGCTCGGCAACCCAACAGTTGACCTTTTTGCCCCTTAAATCAAATTCCGAGAAAATCTCGCCCGTGCCGTAAACATGCTCGTCGGGCAAGGCGGGAATTTTAATGTAAAGCCTGTTATAATCCTGCAAGCCGTCTGTATGAACAAACAGCCTGTCGCCGTCAAGCGAAAGCTCGGCGCCGCACCTTCCGAAGCCGACTTTAAGCGTATCGCCGTCAACATTGAGGCTCTTGACTTCAAGCGCAACGGGCTTTGAGGCGGTCTCCTTTATTTTGAATGTGCCGTGGCTCATTGCGTAAGTGTTTTTGCCGTTACCGACACAAAGAGGCTTATCCCCTTTTGCAAGCGAATAAAGGCAAGTACCGTTTCTGATTATTTTAACCGCATTGTCTTTTAACTGAAAGGTAAGCATAAGACTTCTCCCGACATAATTATTTAACTGCGTTAATCAATTATATTTTACATTTTATCCGCTTTGCTTGTCAACAAACGCCGACAAAAAAACCGTACAAAATTGTACGGCTGTTTTTGTCATAATATACAATGAAAATTTATTTGAGCTTTTCTGAGGCGAGTTTCTCAACACATATCGCAGAATTGTATCTTTCCATATATCTGTCAAAGCCCTCGACATCTCTCGGGTCGGGGTCAACGCTCACGGACTCCGCCTTTGCAAACACCTTGCGGTCAAGATAATCCTCCAGGCTCTCATTTCCCTTTTCGAGCATATAAAGAGCCAGCACCGCCATACCCCACGGTCCGCCCTCGCCTGCGGTTTTCATAACGGTAACCTTTGTGTTGAGAGCCGCCGCTGTGATTTTCTGACCCACGCCCTCTGTTTTGTAAAGTCCGCCGTGGCCTGAAATGTTGTCAATGGTTATGCCCTCTTTTTTAAGAAGAATATCGTTGCCGTTTTTAAGCGCCGCAAACGCCGAATACAATTCGTTCCTCATAAAGTCGGCAAGCGTGAGCTTTGAGTCGGGAAGTCTCAAAAGCATGGGTCTGCCCTCCGTAAGTCCCAAAACGGGTTCGCCCGAAAGGCAGTTGTATGAAACTATGCCGCCGCAATCCGGATTGCCTTTGAGCGCTTCAAAATAGAGCAGGTCGTATGCCTTTGATTTTTCGACGGGATGTCCGCCGAGAGCCGAGAACTCGCAGAACATTTTAACCCAAGCGTCAATGTCGCCCGTGCAGTTGTTGCAGTGAACCATAGCAACGGGTTTTCCCGTCGGCGTCGTTACAATGTCGATTTCCCCGTAAACGCCCTTGAGCGGTTTTTCGAGTACGACCATTGAAAAAATGCTTGTGCCTGCGGAGACATTTCCCGTTTTTTCTCTGACGGCATTTGTGGCGGTCATACCCGTGCCTGCGTCGCCCTCTGGCGGACAGACGGGAATACCCGCTTTGAGCGTTTTGCTCTCGTCAAGGAATTCCGCTCCGCTCTCTGTGAGCGTTCCTGCGTTTTCGCCTGCCGTGAGCACCCTCGGCAAAATATCGCAAAGCGAAAAATCATATCCGTCTTTTTTTATAAGTGCGTCAAATTTTTTGACCATCTCTTCGTCATAGTTATTCGTTTCGGAATCAATGGGGAACATACCGCTCGCCTCGCCTACTCCTGCGACAAATTCTCCCGTAAGTCTCGAATGGATATACACGGCAAGCGTAGAAAGCCTTGCGAGATTTTTAAGGTGCTCCTCGCCGTTGAGCATTGCCTGACGAAGATGCGCTATCGACCATCTCTGCGGAATGTTGAAACCGAAAAGCTCTGTCAGTTCCTCGCTCGCACGGGCGGTCGAGGTGTTGCGCCAGGTTCTGAACGGCGTGAGCAAATTGCCGCTTTTATCGAACGCCATATATCCGTGCATCATTGCGGAAACGCCGATTGAGCCGACCGTCGAAAGCTCAACGCCGTACTTTTCTCTGACATCTTTTTTAAGGTCGTTATAGCACTTGTGAAGCCCCGAATGAATGTCGTCGAGCGAGTAAGTCCACACGCCTTTTTCAAGTCTGTTTTCCCAAGTGTGACTGCCCGAAGCCACGGGTGCAGCGGTGTCGTCAATGAGCACCGCTTTTATTCTTGTCGAGCCGAACTCGATACCTAAACTTGTTTTTCCGAGTAGTATTTTTTCCTTGATTTCCATTTGAGCACCGTCCGAAATTTATTGTTTAAGTCTATTTTAATATAAGTTTACATATTTTTCAACACTAAATATAAAGCCCGAAAAGCCTTGATAATGCGTGGTTGCGGAGCTCCGCAACCGAAAGTTTCCTCAAAAAATCGCCCTTGCAAACCAGAGTTGGTAGCGCAACCGCACTTTTTTTCGTAAGATATAGGCGTACCGAGCGGACGGGAGTCGGGACTCGGTCAAAAACAGAAATTCACTTTCTTAATCTTATAAAAAAGCAACACACAAAAGGAGAACAAAACCATGAAAAAGACAAACACAATCCACTTCGGAATTCAGAGAAAAATCGTTTCAAATATGACCGCTGAAAGCTGGGAGACAATCCCTCATGTTACCTACAATTACGAACCCGATGTAACTGATTTTATGCGTGAATATAAGAAGCTTAACATCGGCAGAAGCAAGGACGACAAGATAACCGTAAACACACTTATGTTAAAGGTTATCACAGAGGGTCTCAAAGCTGCTCCGATACTCAACTCGCACATCAACTTCAACCGCAAGCTTGTCAGAGGCGAATTGAACACCTTCGAGGACATCAACATTTCAATGCCGATGATTCTCCCCAACGGCGAGATGATGACGGTTAATCTTCACAATTTTGAAAACAAAAATCTTGACGAAATGACAGCCGAGATAAAGGATGTTGCACGCCGTGCGGAAAACTCCGACCTCAATGAGGTTATGTTTGATGTGTCACTCGACAACACTCTTACCGCATTGAAACACGGAAAAATTATGCAGACCCTTTGCAGACTTATCGGTTCAAAGACGGGCAAGCACAAGGTTAAGACTCTCAAGGGTAAAGCCAAGAAAGAGTACGAGGCAATCCCCGTCGAAGACAGACTTACAAAGCACGACATCGAACAGGGCACAACGACCGTTTCAAACATCGGCTCGACCTACCGTCAGCAGAGAGGCTCAACCTGCCTGCTTGAAATCATTCCGCCGCAGGTTACCGCTTTTGCGGTAGGCGCAGTTCAGGATAAGCCCGTTGTCGTTACCGACGCTTTCGGCAAAAAGGATGTCGAGGCAAGACAGGTGCTTCCCATCTGCATAGCGTTCGACCACAGAGCGCTCGACTTCGGCGATGTGGTACCTTTCCTTGAAAGACTTGATGATATTTTCGAGAATCCCGCACAGATTCATTCCTGGGTTTCAGACGAGAAGTCGAACCTTGCCTTGCAGAAAAAGGACGCTTAATTTTACCTAATCCCTATCTATATAAATACCTTAAAGCGCAACGCCGTCCCACCCGAAAGAGTGAACGGCGCTGTGCTTTTTATTAACAGATTTGCGGGCAAAATAATATGTAATAGTGAACAGTGAAGATGTGTGGGTGCTTCGCACGGATTAGAATATTACCGTAGGGACAGCCCTTGCGGCTGTCCGCCAATATAACTTATATGTGATTTTTGCGGACAGGGGCGAGCCCTGTCCCTTCGGCAATTTGATATTTATTAACGGCGGGAGCAAGCCCCCGCCCTACCGGTATGCAACGCACAACCCGTAGGGGCGACCTGCGATCGCCCGTCAATTTCAGCAATAAAAAAGCGGGCGAACACAGTTCGCCCCTATGATATATGATATATTTTTCAAGTTGTGCTTCAGCCTCCCTTGTGTAAGGGGAGGTGCCGAACGAATGTGAGGCGGAGGGATTGTAAAACCAAACCCACATACAGCCGCAAGGGCTCGCTCCGTACTGCAATCGAATCAATTAAAACACAAAATACCCTAAAATTCCGGACGCAATGCCTATGGCTGCGCCGACGAGCACATCCGACAAATAATGCACGCCGCCTATCACTCTTACGGCGCAGAGCAAAACGCCCACAACAAAAAGCGGAATACTCAACACGGGCCTTACATACAAGAATGTCATCGCAATCATAAACACCGAAAAGATATGTCTGCTCGGCATTGACTGCCCTTTTTTATCCTTATTTATAAGCGGTCTGATATTTAGCGTTTCATACGGTCTCGGGCGGTTTATCACACGGCGCAGTCCGCTGACAAACAACAGCATACCCGCAGGTATGAGGACGCTCCTCAAAAGCTTCGTCCTGTCTGAAAATATGAGATATGCCAATAATGACGGATAAGCGATATACACAATTACCGTCAGGACCGTGTTCAGCAGGTTAAAATAAAGCACCGAATTACGGCTTTTGCGAAACGGAGCGGAAATTTTTCTGTATTGCTGTGCCGTCATTTTTCTCACCTCATTAAAAGTATATAACAATACAATTTTTCTTTCAATCTTTTTCGACAAATTCATACGAACTTCATTGACAAAGCGGCTTTATAAATTTATACTATATATACTTATTATATTATAATTTCAGGAGACAAAAATATGAATCAGTACTCCCCCGAGGACAAGCGCAGGCAGCAGATGAAACGCTCCGGCAGAGCGGCGGCTGCTTCAAAGGAAAAAAGAAATATTATCATAATCGCATCGTGTATTCTTGCGATAATTCTCATAGCGGGCACAGTGGCTCTTGTTAAGCATTTTAAGGGCAACGACAAACCTGCCGAGACTCCGTTTGAAACAGTTTCGCAGACAGAGGCTCCGTCTCAAACCGAGCCGCAAACCGAAGCACCCACGCAGGCGGCGGAAACAACAGAAGCTTCGGGAGATGTTACCGTTACCGATTATTCGGCTACGATGTACTCAACGACGGTTACCCTCAATGTCAGAAGCGCACCGTCAACGAACAGCCAGATTTTGGGTCAGCTCGGTCAGGACACACCGATTAAGGTTACGGGCAAATGCTCAAACGGTTGGTTCAGAATCGACTTCAACGGTCAGACCGGCTATTGCTCGGACAAGTATCTTTCGGGAAGTCAAAATCAATCGGACAACCCCTATTATATCAAGGTAAACCGCACACAGAACATTGTAATTGTCTACACGAAGGACTCAAACGGCGGTTACACCGTTCCGTACAAGGCTATGGTTTGCTCGGTCGGTATGAACAACGCCACACCGACAGGCACCTACAACACGACCGACAAATACACTTGGCGGCTTCTTTCGGGCAATGTTTACGGACAGTATGCCACAAGGATTACGGGACATTACCTGTTTCATTCCGTTCCGTATGTTACGCAAAACAAGGCAGACCTTGAATATGACGAGTTCAACAAGCTCGGCGAGGCGGCGTCACTCGGTTGCATCAGGCTCTCGGTTGAGGACGCAAAGTGGATTTACGACAACTGCCCCAAGGGTACGACCGTTACAATTTATGACAGCAACGAACCCGAGCCGTTGGCAAAGCCCACGCCGATAAGAATCGACACAAACGATTCAAGGCGAGTTTGGGACCCCACGGACCCCGACCCGTCAAATCCGTGGAAGCAGTAAAAGAAAAAGCGACCTTAAAAGGTCGCTTTTTTTATATAAAAGTTTTATACATAATATGGGTTAGGCTTACCGAGTATTGCTATAAGGTCAACAATAACACCGACAAAGCATAAACCGAAGGTACATAAGTACAAAACTCCCATACCTGTTTTTCCCTCATAAAATTTATGTGCTCCAAAATAACCTAAAAGCAAACAAAGGACAAAAGATACCCATTTGTTCTTAGGTTTACCCGGTTTGTTCTCATTTGTGTTTTCGTTAATGTTAGTATTGACATTTGTATTCGAGTTTGTATTCTCGTTATTTATAACAATGCTTGGTTGAGCCATTGCAGATTGTTTGAGTTCTTCAACCTGCCTTCCGCAAACATTACATACAACAGCATCCTCCGGAATTTTATTTCCGCAATGCTTACAGAACTTAGTTTTGTCTTCATTGTTTTGAAGTGAACCACCGTTTGTTTCTTCTTCCTTTTCAAGCGTTTGACCGTTAACATTATCCATTATAATACCTCTCTTTCAAAGTTTTGAAAACATTTTAACACATAAGTATTCATTTGTCAACATATGTGTTCGTAATTTTCTCAAATCCGCTCTACAATATAGGCAGAGGTGATGTTGACTGTGTATATTCCGACTTTAGATCCAAAAGCCGTAGGCAAAGCTATAGCCTACTTCAGAAAAAAGAGCGGTATTTCTCAAGATGTGCTCAGCGGACTTGCTGATATAGGGCGCAGCCATTTAAGCGCTATTGAACGCGGAGAAAGGAAGCCCACTCTTGAAACATTATATAGGATAAGTTGTGCACTCGAAATTAAAATGAGCACGATTGTGCAAAAAATAGAGGAAGAAATTGATAAATAAGAAGTGAATTCAGATTAATTGAATACACTTCTTATTTTTATTGCAAATATCAACACAAAACAGTTATGATTCATATAAATAACTATTCAATTCAACATGTAGGTCATAGAAAACAACTGACGGTAGGCAGTTAAATTCAGCAGTAATAAAAAGCGGGCGAACACAGTTCGCCCCTACGCTATATGATATATTTTTCAAGTTGTGCGTTCAGCCTCCCTTGTGTAAAGGGGGGTGCCGAACGAATGTGAGGCGGAGGGATTGTAAGATTGTTTTTATATGATTTTATAAAAATCCCTCAGTCATTTTTTGCTCCAAAAAATGCCAGCTCCCTTTACAAGGAAGCCTGTGTCGGACAGCCGCAAGGGCTGTCCCTACGGTGTTTATCAAATTAAAATGTACGCAGAACCAAGCCTTCCTCTGACGGGCAACATATGCGACCGCCGCCTGTGGCGGATAAAGGGAGCATCTGTCGGCGCAGCGGTCGATTTTGTGCGGCGCCCCAAGCCGCATAAACAAAATCGGGAACCGCAAGAGGGCAATAGGTGGCACGCCGCAGGCGTGACGGAAGGAGAGAGGCAATAAATATCAAATTTTCGTTATCTCTCCCTCAGTCAAACGCAGGGCGTTTGACAGCTCCCTCGTCAGAGGGAGCCTATGTTTGCACATAATTTATAAATTGCTATAAACCGATAATTGTTACAAACGCACCGCCGCCCGAAGCAAATTCTGCTTCGGGCGGCAAGTGTTATGCGAATATTTTAAGGGGGGATTATGGCAATTTAATGCTTTTGATAAATGATAATGTGAAATGTGTAAAAATCTTATTAAGGCCGATTACGAAAGCGCTGCACCGAGCTTTTCGCAATCAGAAAGGGTCTGTTCGTCGGGAGCTTCGTTGCAAATCACGCTGTCGCAGACAAGGTTTGCGCCTGACGCCTTGCAGTCGTCCTCCCAAGTTTCCATCCATTCTCCGCCGCCCCAGCCGTAAGAGCCGAAAAGCGCAATGGATTTTCCGTTAAGCTTTGGCTTGCACGCCGAAAACATCGGTTCAAATTCCGATTCTTCAAGCTGTTCACAACCCATTGACGGGCAGCCGAAAGCAATAAAATCATAACTGTCAACCATATCCGGAGTGAATTCATCGGGGGTAAAAAGCTGGACCTGTGCCCCTGCTTTTTCAGCTCCCGACTTTACAGCCTGAGCCATTTCAAGGGTGTTACCCGTGCCGCTCCAATATACAACAGCAGTTTTACTCATAGTTAAATCTCCTTTCATACAGTAAGCTTCGCAAGGCTTCTTCCGCCCTGCCAAAGCCGTTTATATACAGACTTGCATTTGTTGAATTTTGCAAAAGTCTTGATAGCCTCGCACTCGTTGCAATAAACCTTCCAACAGCCGGTGCATTTGCAATTTTGCCCCGCATTATCGATAAATCCGACAACATCGCCGAGAGGATACCCGAGGAATAAGCCGATTTCATGCGGAAATTCTCCGCTCAACGCCAAACGGGATTTAAGCCTTGAAATGCAATACTCAACCTCCGCGGATTCATAGCCGTATTCCGATAAAAATTCGGCAACGCCTTTTTTTGACAAATCGGAAGCGAGCTTAGATTTCCTGTAAGCGTAGACAAGCGCCGAGCTTTCACACTGTTTGAGAATAAGCAACTCAATCCCCTTTTCGGAGAGTTGGCTGTTGAGCCTTTCAACCGAGAAAACAAGCTCTTCGCCGTTTTCAAAGGGTATATTCATTAAATTTGCGGTTTTAATCGACGCAAGCGTCGGAGAGCAATGTTCGATAAGATATTTTTCAAGCATTTATAAGTGTTCCCGTCAGTATTCGTTAAATTCAGTTAGCATACGCTAACTGTAATTCTTAAAATAAAGCTCAAGCCTAACTTTGTGCCGAGCTTTTCGAGTTAGCCATTGCTAACTGTGGGTAAATCATAGCATTTTACTATGTATTTGTCAAGGGGTTTTTATATATTTTTTTATTTTGCGGAAAATTTATTTTTGTGTAGGGGAGAACTGTGTTCACCCGTTTTTAATTTCTGCTGAAATTGGCGGGCGACCGCAGGTCGACCATAAAAACAGAGAGACGCCAAAAGGCCTCTCTCTGCGTTTTGTTGATATTCGATTATAAATCCAAATAGCCGCTTATCATCAGAAAAGGTCGGTCTTTTCGATTTTCTTATTGAAGAACTTGATGGGCTTTTTGAAGACAAATCTGAAGAACAGACCTACTACCAATGCGATTATAATGTATGCGCAAAGTTTTACAAGGTCCATCCAATAATCGTTTTCCCATGTTCCGCATACACATTCTCTCATTGCATTGATTACGAATGTGAACGGGAGATACGGATGGATTGCTCTGAAGAACGCCGGTGTTACATCAATCGGGAATGTACCGCCCGAGCCACCGAGCTGAACTACAAGTAGGATAACCGCTACCGCCTTACCTATGTCGCCGAACGCCGCTACAAGCGAGTACATAAACAGCGAGAACACAAGCGAAGCAAAGCAGCCCGCAAGTATGAACAAACCGGGGTTATAGCACTGAATCTTCAGGAAGTACAAATCGCCCAAACAGATGATAAGGCTCTGTACAAGTCCGAAGCTCATAAATGTCAAGCCTCTGCCGAAGAATTCCTGCGAGGAAGTGATATTGCCCAATTCCTTTTTATGCTTAACATTCGGGTTGACTACCGCAATAAGGATTATTGCGCCGACCCAGATTGCAAGCGTTGTATAGAACGGAGCCATTGCCGAACCGTAGTTGTCAATGCCGTAAATCTTATCTGTATTGACCGTAACGGGAGAAGCAAGGAAGCTGCCGAGCTGATTTCCGTTGTTTACGGACAGGTTGTATATTACATTGAACAGCTCCGTGTCGGTAAGACCCGCAACCTTGCCGTCAACAATATCAAGCTGTGCGATAAAGCCGTCGAGCATTGAGGAAAGAGCGGAGAACATTGTCGAGCCTGCGCTTATCGAGGTGCTCAACGAGTTTGAAAGGTCCTTGAACTCGTCGCTGCTGCCGACTTTTTCAATGATATTCGAAACATCGCCCATAACCTCCAACAAGGAGTCGATAGCCTTGCTCAAAGCGGGTTTAACGGTATTTGTATAGCCCGAATTGAGTCCGTCAAGCGTGGAAGCGATAGACTTCAACGAATTGGTTACTTCGGAAACATCATTCTGATTTGCGCCTGTCGAGATTATCGTTGTGAGCCTGTTGTCAAGTTGAGTAAGGCTGTTTTTCGCTTCGGTAAGTGAAGTTATGAGCTTATCCAAGCCGTCAACGGGTGTTTCAAGAGAGTCTCTGATGGATTCAAGGGTTGAGATAAACAGCGAAAGCTTCTGATTTACATCCTTAACGGAAGCCTGAACCGTTTTAAGACCTGCGGTTGTTGCATTGTTGGCAACATCGTTTATCTCGGTAATCGAGTTTGCCGCAGAAATCAAGGTTGAGGAGGACTGTGTAATAACAGAGCCCATAGCGTCCGTAACGCCGTCAACGGCAACTCTCGTCACCTGTATCGCCTCGTTGGTGTTCTTGATAGCGCTGTCAACATTGTTCATCAAATGGTTGAGATTTGTCTGTGAAAGCGAGCTGTCAAGCTTTTCAAGCTCCTGCATAATCGTGTCGAAGCTCTGCAAGGTCGCCTGCAAGCCTACAACATTGTTCTTTACGACCTCAATTCCCGTCGTAATCTTCTTAACGGTTGAATCGGAACCGTTGTTTGCGTCAACAACCACAACGCCCAAAACCTGGTTTATTACATCGACAACGGTCTGTACAAAGGACTCGTTGACCTCTGTCTGTACGGTCTGAACGACCTTGTCGGTAATCTTTGTGGCTATGGCGTTTTTCTTTTCATTAGCATAATATGTAATCTGCGGCAGTGTAAATTCCGCGGACACAATACTTGTAAGCGATTCGCTGAAATCCGCAGGGACTTCGATTGCGGCATAATACTTGCCTGCCTTTACGCCGTATATGCCGTCCTCTTTGGAAACAAACTGCCAGTTGATGGTGTCGTTTGAGGAAAGGTTTTCCTTTATCTGCTCGCCGACATTGACCTCAATATCCTGGAACTTTGTTCCCTTATCCTCGATAATAACGGCAACCTGCATATTGCCCGTGCTCTGCTTGCCGTACGGGTCCCAGTTTGCATAAATGTTGAACCACGCATAAAGCGACGGCAACACAAGAATACCCACCGCCAAGATGATTGCCATACTGTTTGTAAAAATCTTTTTTAAGTCTCGGGTATATATCTTAAAAATGTTTTTCATTACTCATCCTCCTCGTCGTCTTCCTCATCTTCTTCGTCATCGTCGTCATTGAAAATGTCGTACTCTCCGTATTCCAGCATATCGTCGTCTTTGAGATACGGTATGACCTTATCCTCAACCAAATATCTTATGTAATCAAGGAACAGGAACACTGTTACCAAAAAGAATATAAGGAAAATCCATATAGCCAGCATCTGCATATGGCGTCCCGTGGCTTTGCCGAGCGCCGCCAAAAGCACCGAAAGAACCGTAAATACAACGGCGGTTATAATCTTTCCTTTATTGTACTTTTTACGACCCGTTTCATAGGTCTTGAGAAGCTTATCTTTTATAAACAAATATTTCTTTGCATATTTTTCTTCATCGGTAAGTTCGGGTTCCGACTCTGCCGTGCGAAAAACGCAAACCTTGTCGTTTGCTTCCTCACGGATTACTCCATCATTTTTTTCTTTGAAGTTTTCATCCATAAAATGTCGCCTCTTTCACAGTACAGTATTATATCAATTTATTTTACTGTTTTCAATAGTTATTAGAAAAATGTCTAATAAACAGTTTCTGTAAATGTGTGGAAAAAGTGTCTGCTTCAGCGGATAATTTCTACCGCTTATCAGCAAATTAAATGTCACAAATCGCTTTTAACAGTTTTTTGCTTCTGTATATCAAATAGCCAACGCCTATTTTACCGAGGGATTTATACCACAGCAATTCATTGAACAGCGCATACATTTCAACTTTAGTATCACAGTTTTTTGAGGTCTTTACCTTGCTTTTATAAATATCATATAAATGCAGATTTTTGCCGTACCCTACCGTCAATGTAAACAGTTCATATTCGGGCTCCGTCCACATAACATTGAACGGGTCAATAACACCGCTTAACGACATTGTTTTTGTGTCGACGATAAAATTCGGCAACCAATAATCGCCGTGCGTAAGCGTAGCCTCTCCCGAGTTTTCAATTATCCTGTCAAGCTTTTTATAGGCTTCATTTACTGCTTGCTTTACGATTTTGGGAACATCCGAATTGTCGGTAAAGTCAACAATTTCTTTTGCAAAAGCACTGTAATACTCATACCAAGTATCATAATCCGCTTTATCTATCGGTCCGTATTTTTCATTATGTACAGAATGAATTTTTATCAGATTATCGACAATCTCATTGGCAAGTTTTTTCTTATTCGGTCTGAACATCAACGATTTTCGGCTTGCCTGCGTACCCTCAATCAGTTCCATTGCCAACACGCCTTTTCCGTCGATTTCCTCTGCGAAATACAGCTTTGGAAGCTTACAGTCAACCCTGCTTTGAATAAAATCAATTCTATTGTATTCATCAATCACAAGGCTCGGATAATCGCTTATTTTCACAGCCAAGCAATACGGATATGAGTCCAAATCAACTCTGTACACGCTTGCGCTTGCACCTTTGCCCAATAAAGAGACCTTAACTGCTTTGCAATTCATTTTTTGCTCTGTAAGAGATATTATTTTAGTGTTCATATTATTCAACTCATTTTACATTAAACAGTATTTACTAAAAACACGGGGCAGTTAAATTACTGCCCCGTGCAGGTTATGAGAATGGCTATGTTACCTCTATCTCTTTGATATTGAATTCGTTGCCCTTAATGAGATATGTCCTTTCGCTGCCGCAGTGCGGACATATTTTACCGTATTGCACGGTGGGATATGTCTTTCGGCAGTCCTCGCAATAGGTTATCGCGTCAATGCGTTCAACACGCAATTCGCAGTCGGTAAGTATCTCGTGCTTTTTAACCGCCCAATTCCAACAGTCTATAAGATACTCGGGAATGACGGTAGATACCTCGCCGACCTCGAGCGTAACGCTGTGAACATGCTCAACATTATTCTCTTCGGCTACCTTTTTCACATCGTCGATAACATAGAATACTACGCCGAGTTCGTGCATATTTTACCTCTTAGTGCTTGCCTGTATCCTTGCCGATAGACTCACGGAATTCGGTGTATTTCTTCTCGTATTCCTTGACCTCTTTCGGTATCTTCTTAATTGCAAGCTTTGCGACATTACCCGCAAAGTAGGGCAAAATGTGCTTCATCTTATCCTCTGCGACAACCATCTTTGACGCTTCGGGATGGTCTCTGTGAAGCTTGATAGCGTCGAATTCGCATTTCGTGGTGCATATACCGCAGCCGAGGCATCTGTTCGGGTCAACGACCGACGCGCCGCAGCCGAGGCAACGGGCGGTCTCAATCTTAACCTGCTCCTCGGTAAGCGTCTTGTGAGCATCTCTGAACGACATCTTACGGTCAATGCTTTCGTCCGTTCCCGCCTCCTGGCGTGAGGAATTGTCGTAGCTGTCGATAACGATATTGTCCTTATCAAGCTCAATGAAATCTCTACGGTTTCTGCCTATTGTAAGGCTTGCATGCGGATGAACATATCTGTGGAGAGATTCCGCCGCGCACTTGCCCGCTTCGATAGCATTGATTACAAATTTCGGCCCCGTATAAACATCGCCGCCGACGAAAATATCGGGCTGAGCGGTCTGGAAGGTAAGTCCGTCCGCAACGGGATAATTGCCGTGCCAGAATTCAACCTTTTCGCCCTCGAGCATCTTGCCCCAATCGATTGCCTGACCGATTGCGTATATAACTCTGTCGGCTTTGATTTCCATAGTCTCGTTTTCGTCATATTCGGGCGAGAACTTCTTGGTAACGGGGTCTATGGTGCGTGTGCACTTCTTGAAAACGACCGCTTTGACATTGCCGTTTTCGTCCTTTTTAATCTCTTTCGGTCCCCAGCTGTTGCAGATTTCAATATTTTCTTCAAGCGTTTCGGAAACCTCCTCGTTTGAAGCGGGCATAGTGTCTCTCGACTCAAGGCATACCATTGAAACCTTGTTTGCGCCGAAGCGATGAGCTGTTCTCGCACAGTCAACCGCAACATTACCGCCGCCTATTACAACGACATCGCCGTCTATCTTCTGCTGCTGATTTTCCGTTGCGGAATGTAAGAAATCGACCGCAATATCAATTCCCTTAGCGTCCTCGCCGTCAACGCCTGCCATTCTGCCGCCCTGGCAGCCGATAGCAATATAGAACGCCTCGAAGCCCTGCTTACGCAACTCGTCAAGAGTAATATCCTTGCCGACTTCAACGCCGCATTTAATCTCAACGCCGAGCTCCTTTATAACATCGATTTCGGCGTCGATAACATCCTTTTCAAGCTTGTATGACGGAATACCGTATCTCATCATACCGCCGGGCTTTTCGTGCTTTTCAAACACGGTCGGCTTATATCCCTTTGTTGCAAGGTAATAAGCGCACGAAAGACCTGCGGGGCCTGCGCCGATAATTGCGATTTTCTGCTCCCACCGGTCGTATCTGTTTGAAGCGATTACCACCTCGGGAACATATCTTGTCTCCGCTTTCAAATCCTGCTCGGCAATAAACTTTTTAACGGCGTCGATTGAAACCGCTCTGTCGATTGTGCCTCTTGTGCAGGCGTCCTCGCACTTGTGGTTACATACTCTGCCGCAGATTGCCGGGAACGGGTTGTCCTTTTTAATAAGTGCAAGAGCGTCCTTGTATCTGCCCTGCGCCGCCATTTTAAGGTAGCCCTGAACGGCTATATGTGCGGGGCAAGCCGTCTTACACGGTGCCGTACCCGTATCGTAACAGTTAATTCTGTTGTTGTCTCTGTAATCCTCGTCCCACTTGTCCTCTTTCCAGTTAAGATATTCTTTAAGAGACGACTGCTCGGGGAGAGTTCTCCTCGGGTAAACAACCTCGCCCTGCTTTGTGCAAAGCTTCTGTCCGAGTCTTACCGCACCTGCCGGGCAATACTCAACGCACTTGCCGCAGGCAACGCACTTTTCGGGCTCAACCTTTGCGGTATAAGCCGAGCGTGAAAGGTTGGGCGTATTGAAAAGCTGTGAAGTTCTCAAGGCGTTACAGATGTTTACATTACAGTTACAGATGCCGAAAACCTTGTTGTCGCCGTCGATATTTGTAATCTGATGAACGAAGCCGTTTTTCTCTGCGTTGCGGAGAATTTCCATAGCCTCATCATATGTAATGTCATGACCCTTATGTGTTTCACGGCAATAATCGGCAAAGTCGCCCACGCCGATACACCAGCCGTAATCGTCGTCGGCACAGCCCTCGTCAAGAGCCGCACGGGAAGCACGGCAGGAACAGCGGGCAACACCTATATGACCCTCGTACTTTTTGAGCCAATAGGAAAGCTGTTCTATATCCATAACTCCGTTTTCCATTGAAATTGCCTTTTCAACGGGGATAACATGCATACCTACGCCTGAGCCGCCGGGAGGAACCATATGGGTAATTCCCGCAAGCGGAACAAAGGTCATTCTCTCAAAGAACGAAGCAAGCTCGGGATGGTCGATAAGTCTCTGGTTTATACCGTCGGGCGGAAGCTCGTGAATATTGAGAAGCTCTGCGGAACCCGGTACGAACAGGGGCAGGATATATCTTCTCTCGCTCTGCGGAGCGGTTCTGCCGTTGTGGTCGTAATGATAGCCGTAATCGTACTCCAATATTCCGACATAGCTCAGCTCGTCAAGCAGTTCCTGAACCTTTTCCCTTGTGAACTGCTGATTTTTGTTTGCGATTTCCTCGAATGTCATAGGCTTGCGCAATTCCATCGACAGGACAATATCGCACATATCATCCGTCAAAATTTCCGCAAGGCCCCAATACTCTGCGTCATTTGAGGTAACGCCCTTTAATTTGTGGTCGATAACATCGGTAATTTTTCTGCCGACTGCCGCAACCTTCGGGCGCGGATTGTCAACGCCTAAACTCGGCGGAGTGACATATTCGTATCTTTTAGGCATAACATAATTCTCCTTAAAATATTGGTTAATCATATTTTATAATTTTCCTCAACAAAAGTCAATCAACTTTTATAAAGATTGTTTATTGACTATTGCTTTTTTTGGTGCTACTATAATTTCAGACAGCAAAATGTCGAAATTTGTATATTTTGAGGAGGATAATAAGATGTTGTTTCACATTTACGGCGACGCATCTATAACTCAGCTTCTCGGTTGGGTAATGGCGTTCGTCGGTCTTATTGTTTTGAACGAAATCGCACGCCGCAGTAAAGCAGGCGGAATTTTCTGCTTTATTGCCGTACCCGTTGTGCTGACCGTTTACTTTATTGCTATCGCAATCGGAGTCAAGAACGGTGCGGAATGGGCACTCAACAACCCGACCTACCTTCATATGAACGGCTGGTTCCATTATGCTAAGCTCTATGCAGCAACAATCGGCTGTATCGGCTTTATGTTCCTTAAATATAAATGGGGCATCGGCAAAACGGAATGGTTCAAGGTATTCCCGTTCCTTATCGTTGCTATCAACATTCTTATCGCAGTAGCTTCCGACTTTGAGTCGGCTATCAAGGGCGCAAATGCAATCGCAGAGACAGGCTCCGCTTGGTGGTACTCAAACGAGGGTATTTGGCTTTACGGCGGTTGGTGGAACTGGGTAAACGGTATCGCAGGCATCATCAACATTCTTTGTATGACAGGCTGGTGGGGCATCTATCAGTCAAAGGACAAGAAGGATATGCTTTGGCCCGATATGACTTGGTGCTACATTCTCGCTTACGATGTATGGAACTTTGAATATACATATAACAACCTTCCGACCCACAGCTGGTACTGCGGTCTTGCGCTTCTTCTTGCCCCGACCTTCGCAAACGCTTTCTGGAACAAGGGCGGTTGGATTCAGAACCGTGCAAACACACTTGCAATTTGGTGTATGTTCGCTCAGATAGTTCCGCAGTTTATGCTCAGCGACAAGTTCGCGGTTTATTCATCGGTATATCCCGAGGGCTATGTTATGAACGCAGCTGCCGCTCCCACAAGCGCAGACCCCAAGGCTCAGGGCGTTATCGCAATTCTCGCTCTTGTAATAAATGTTGTTGTCTTTGCGGCTATCATAAAACGCTCGGTTGAGACAAAGACTAATCCTTATAAGCATGAAATCTTCACAAATCAGAAGGATTACAAGCTTGCACTCGAAAGAGCTGCCGTTGAAAACAAATAAGCATTTCACTAAAGAAGAGGTATTATGAACGATTATAAAGTAATTGAAATCAAACGCTCTGTATTTGAGAACAATGACAGAGAGGCGGACAAGGTAAGAGAGCAGTTGAAAAAGGACAGAACCTTTCTCTTAAACCTTATGTCCTCGCCCGGAAGCGGCAAAACCACAACATTGAAGCAGACTATTGCCGCATTGAAGGACGAATATAAAATCGGCGTTATGGAGGCTGATATTGACAGCGATGTTGACGCAAAGACGATTGCCGAAACGGGAGCTAAATCAATCCAGCTTCACACGGGCGGTATGTGCCATCTTGACGCAGGTATGACAAAGCAGGGACTTGACAGCTTCGGTGCGGACGAATTTGATTTCGTTGTACTCGAAAATGTAGGCAACCTTGTGTGCCCTGCCGAATTTGACACGGGTGCGAGCAAAAACGCAATGATTTTATCAGTCCCCGAGGGAGACGACAAACCGTTAAAATACCCCTTGATGTTTACCGTCAGCGACTGCGTGCTTATCAACAAGATAGATACCAAAAGCGTATTTGATTTTGACGATAAGGCGGTTGTTGAACGCATTAAAAAGTTAAATCCGAACTGCGAGATTTTCTTTATCAGCGCAAAGACCGGCGAGGGAATCGAAAACTGGACCGATTGGCTGAGAAAGCAGATTAACGCTTGGAATAACTGATAAAAAGAACAAACGCAAAGGCAGAGTTTTTATAACTCTGCCTTTGTTTTTTGTGTAAATTTAACCACACCGTAGGGACAGGGCTTACCCCTGTCCCTACGGCAATTCGATATTTATTAGCGGCGGGAGCAAGCCCCCGCCCTACCCATCACAATCAATGCGAAGCATTGTATATAATCAACCGCAGGTTGCATATCATCAAGCTTTGCTTGTATATCATCAATTTTAATTGCATATCACCACCGCTTTTGCGGTGCATTTTTCACTCGCCCGCAAGGGCGCTGCACCCGCAATTCATTCTCCGAAATATTTAACCGTAAGTTTTTTGACATCGGGTATGACATCGGTATTTTCCACAAAAATCGGGTCGTCCTCGGTTTTATAATACGACTTTTCAAAGGCGGCAAGGCGTCTTTCATAATCACGTTTATACCGCACGGGCTTTCGGGAATATCCGTGCTCATTTTTGGCTTTGAGCCGTCTGTGCCTTTTCAGACAATCGAGCGCATACTCATAGAACATCTGCCAACGCACATAGTAGTAATTCTTAATATGTCCGTGCCACTCACGCCATGAATAGTCGTGAAGCGAAAGGATTGTATAGTCGTTATCGCCCCAAGTGGATATTAAAAGTTTCAGATTTTCGGCATAATATCGTTTCTGTTCTTCGTCCTTACCGAGCCGACGGGCAAGGTAAAGCCTGTTGGAAAGGCAAAACTCTCCCCTGTGTCCCAAAAGCGAGTCAAGGTCCGAAATAAGCGCAAGCTGAGCCTCAGCAATGGTGCGTGCTTCGTCCTTTTTGCGCTTCTTATATGCCTTTGCAAATTCAAGCTGATTTGTGTAAAACCTGTTTGAGAGCGCCTGTCTTGCTATGTCGCACAAATCGTACTGATAGCCGTCGCTGTCCGAAAACTCCTCCGATACGGACAAAAACAGTTTCAACGCATCTTCCAAAAGCTTCGGGTCGTAATAGAGCTTTGTCTTACAGCAAGGACCTGCCTTTTCGGGTATGAGCTGCGGGTGCGAGGCAAGCGCCGAGCCGACTTCGTTTTCGGCATAACCCTCGTCACGGTAGCAGGACTTCAAAAGCAGCTGCCATGCCTTATAAAGTCGGTCGTCAAAGCGTGAATACCTGCGTGTTATATAATCTCTTATAAATTCGTCGATGTTCATATCTCCGCTTTGCGTGAGCATTGCAAATTGCAAGTCATATACCACGGGATTTTGTTCAATGCCCTCGGAGAAAATTCCGCTTCCGACCGCATTTACTCCCTTGTTTTTGAGCTTTGCGTAGAGGTTTTCGCAATGACGGTTGAGCTTGCCCTGCATTGAGTTCTTGCCGCCGAAATTGTGGAGCATACCGGCAACCGTTTGGTACTTAAAGAACCTTTTGTCGCTTAAAACTCTTGCGGAATTGAGGTCAAGGATTATAAGCCTGTCAACGGGCACATTTTTTATCAGCTCATAACGAAGCGTCCAGCCCTGAATTACCCAAGTGTAGCTCGGGTCAAATTCACGGTAAAGGCGGCAGACCGCTTCGCCCATATCCTCAAGCATTTTTTTAGCACCCTTTTTGGGCGGTGCGTTTTCGTGGAACGGGTCGCAGGCGTAATAGCCGTATGCACCCATCAGCTTTTTAAGTTTTTCAAGGTATGTGCGCCCGAATTCAAAGAAAAATCCGTCGTCGGCACATATCTGTGCACACTCGTCAAAGTTGCACCAGCGGTTTGCGGTATAGATTTTATGATTGGGGAATTTATCCTTTACGCAATGTGCCACATTGCCCGAAAATCCCTGCTGAATCGGCGTTATTCCGAACTCTCTGAAGCGTTCGAGAATTTTTTTGCCAAGCTCAAGCCTGTCATATACATACCGAACATCGTTCGGCGCACGGTAGCCCGAGAAATTGGTCATCAGTTGCCACGGATAGAAGCAACACGAGGAAATGCACGAAAGCGCCTCCTTTTCGGAAAATCCGATTGCCGTCATGGTCTCATACAAAACCGCTTCGCTGCCTATTACCGCAAGAGTCATATTTATGCCGTTCATCGCCATAAAGTCAATCTCTTTTTCCCAGCGGTCGAAATCCCACCACGACATAGAATAACCGAGCGTACAGTAGTTGAGGTACACCCTGCGCTTTTGCTCGATTTTCTTTGAATACACGCCGTCAAAAAGCACGGGCTTTTCGATTTTTATCTCATTGTTAGCGCACCACGAAAGCTGAACGCCGCAATATTTTTTGAGATAGCAATAGAACCCGTGGAAAGCGCAGATAAGATTGCTTGCGGCAATATGTATTTTGCCGTTTTCACAGGTTATTTCAAATTTTTCGTCGTTGTCGTCGGTAATTTCAAAAATAAAGCTGTCTGCAAATTCGGGCAGATTTCTTGAAAGGAAACCGTCGATTGTATTTTGATAATTCATAACTTTTCTCCTTATGAGCCCGCTATTCTCGGCATAGGCAGCTCACGCCTGCCGATACGCCTGCTCAAAGCCGCAAGCAGAGCTTCGATTTTCTCGTCAATACAGGCGGCGTTATCCCACAGCTCCTTGCCGCAGAATTTAACGCTCCTCTCGCCTTTTTCAAGGTCAACGAACAGCTCTACTCCGCGAACATCGATATATTCCGTTGTGTCGCCGTCCATTTTCATTTCCTCGACAAGGAACTTATACAAAAGCTCCGCCTTTATATTTCTTGCGTCGCTGTCCTGCCATATGTCGTTATGCTCCTCGGGGTCGTTTTTCAAATCATACAGCTCGCCGTATGTTCTGCCCTCGTGAACGGTAATTTTATAATCATTTTCGATATAGCTTACCATATGCATAACATGAGGCTCGTGCCTGTTCTCGTTTATGACAAAGGTGCGTTTAGAGCTCTCTTTTCCATCCCACACAGTTCTCTCGTCAATGCCCTGCATACACTGCGGAATTGCAAGACCGCAATAATCGAGAATTGTCGGCGCAAGGTCTATGAGCGACTGCAAACTGTCGTTTACCGCACCCTTCGGGATATGACCGTTGTATTTTACAATCATAGGCACACGAAGCAAATCCTCATAATGGAAAATGCACTTGTGCCGAAGTCCGTGCTGACCGAACAGGTCGCCGTGGTCGGTTGTGAAAATGATCAGCGTGTCGTTTTCAAGCCCGAGCGACTTCAATTTATCGAGAATTATGCCTATGTATTTGTCGGTAAAGGACATCATTCCGTAGGCGTAGGCAACCTGCCGTTTCAGTTGATGTTTGTTATAATAATGCCGTTGCAGACCGTGTACACCCATACCCGTCTCACGGTATTCGTCAAGCTTCGGATGCCGCTTGCAGACCTCGGCGAAATACGGCGGATTTTTTTCGTGCTCGGAATAGGAAAACTCGGGGAGTTCAATATCTTTCGGGTCATACATCTTGTCCCACGGTGCGGGAACCAACTGCGGATAGTGCGGGTCGGGGAAGCTCGCCCACAAAAAGAACGGCTTGTCCTCACGCTTGTACTCTTCAAGCATTGCGTTTGTCCGCTCAGCTATAAAGGTGTTGTAATGATATTTTTCAGGGATATTCCATCTTCCCATATATCGGTTACGCATTCTTCCTCTCGGACGGAAGAAATATTTGCGCCAGTTTTTGCAGCCGTTATCTTCAAGCCAAGCGACATAGTGCTGACCTGCCCAATGTTCGGCAGTGTGATTACGCAAAAGCTCTATGTGCTCAAAGCCATAAAAATCATCGTGAAAATTACGCCAAAAGTCCAAATCCCACATATACTCGGGGGTTTCTATCGACGGATATTCGGGCGTAGACGCAGTGGGCTGAAAATGCGCCTTGCCTATAAGCGCCGTGGCATATCCGTTATCTTTAAGATAGGCGCTCAAGGTCTCGGTACTCTCGGGGAGCTTTGTGCCGAGCGACCAGCACCCGTGCTTTGACGGATACATTCCCGTCAGAATACTTGCCCTTGACGGCGAACAGGTCGGATTTGCGCAATACGCCCTTTCAAAGCGCATACCCTCGTCGGCAAGCCTGTCAAGGTTCGGCGTTTTCAGGATTTTATTTACCGCAGCGAGCATTGAATAATGCTGTTGGTCGGTTGTTATAAGCAAAATGTTCGGCTTTTTCATATCTTCCCCTCTTGTGTTACCCTAAAAATTGTCATTAACATTTATTGTATCACATTTTTATCGCCGATTATATTGACATTGTGAAAGAAAAAAAGCCGCCGCATTGGTATATTCCGACGAAATGTCAGCATTTTTTGAAAAGCATTACCGTAAGATATATGCTGATTGCCAAAAATGTAAAATTGTATCCGCTCTTTATGAGTATATAAAACCCGAGCGCCGTCATCGGCACAAGGAACGCAACCGACACCGCTTTCATAACGCTTTCGCACCTGTCACGGGGAAGCCTTTGCGAAAGTATACTTTCAAGCGCTCTGCCGCCGTCAAGCGAGAACACGGGAGTTATATTGAAAGCCCCTATTACAAGGTTTATCAATGCCGATTTCAAAAGGATTTCCTTTCGGCAAAGAGCGTACAAACCGAACAGCGTCAAAGACAGAAAAAAGTTCATCAACGGACCGCTTATAGCCGTGATGAACTCCTTTTTGTAATCTTGCGTAATGTCGTTCTTTCTGATTATCGTCATTCCGAATATGCCGAAGCGCACCGTTTCGGGTCTCTCGCCGCAGGCAACTATCGCAAACAGATGACCGAACTCGTGCAAAATCGAGAACAGTATTCCGCAGCGTATCTCGTCGCCCGTATTAAAGCACATCAAAAGAGTTACGCTTGCGGCAAAAAGGAAATCTATCTTTACTTCAACGCCCTTTATGAAAAAGCGCATCAGCTCTCAAGCACCCACGCAGGATTGTGGCGCACTCCGCCTATGCGAAGCTCAAAATGCAAATGCGGTCCCGTCGCCTGACCCGTTGAGCCGACCTTTGCGATTATCTCCCCTGCTCTGACATTCGCACCCTCCTCGGCTATGAGTTCCGAGCAATGGCAGTAAACGGTTGTAATCCCGCCCTCCGACTCAAGGAAAATGTAGTTCCCCCTTATATCGGAGTACGAAGCCTTTGTAACCGTTCCGTCAAAGGCGGCTTTTATCGGCGCACCCGATTTTGCGGCAAGGTCTATGCCAGAATGAAAACCGTATTTGTTTGTTACGGGATTTATTCTGTAACCGAAGCAGGAGGTTACACGGGTGTACTCGACGGGCTTTACCATAGGCTTGCTGAAGAACACAGGAGAAAACGAGGCGGTTGTTCCGTCAACATACATCAAATCCTCGCCGCCCGCTCCCGTAAATTCTTCGTCGGCAATGTCGGTTATCTGCTGTTCCTGTCCGTCCTGCCCGTCCTGTTGTTTGGGCTCTGAAACAAAGGCTATTACCGAACGCACGCAATCAGCCAAATCCTTTGCGGTCAAATCCTTTTGCATTACGGAATTATAAAAGGAATTGAGTGCGGTAAAGGTCTTGCTCTCCGTCTTGTAAAATCCGAAAAAAAGAAGCAGCACCAAGGCAAAAACGACAGTTTGAGTCAAAATAACGGAAGTGAGCAAATCGCTCGGCTTTTGCGGCTTTTCCTCACGCTGTGCCGCACGCCTTGTACGCTCTCGGCGTAAATCACGGTAGTCGGTTTCATATTCCTTTAATTCGTAATCCATATTATCACCCGTTAAAGGATATGATTTTCATAAAGATAATATGATAAAAGCCCGTCATAAGACGGGCTCGGTATTAAAGTCTATATCAGGTCAGCAACATTCTGTCGTTATCGAGAGCCTTGCCTGCCGACAGCTTGAACTGTTCAAGCAAATCGGAGACCTCAAGCTTGCTTCTTTTTTCGCCCTCAACATCGAAAATAACGGTTCCCTTATCCATCATAACCGTTCTGTTGCCGAGGTCGAGAGCCGACTGCATATTGTGCGTTACCATAAGACAGGTAAGGTGGTTATCCCTTACGATTTCGGTTGTGAGCTCAAGCACCTTTTCAGCCGTTGACGGGTCAAGAGCCGCCGTGTGCTCATCAAGCAGCAAAAGCTTCGGCGGCGTATATGTAGCCATCATAAGGGTAAGCGCCTGCCTCTGTCCGCCCGAAAGCAAACCGACCGGCTGCTGCATTCTGTCCTCAAGTCCCATATTGAGAAGCGAAAGCCTCTGACGGAACTCCTCTTTATCCTTTTTGCCGATTTTACTCAACCATCCGCCCTTGCCTGCCGCAAGAGCAAGATTTTCCTCAATGCTCATTCCGGGAGCACTGCCCCTCATGGGGTCCTGGAAAAGACGGCCGATAACCTTTGCACGCTTGTGCGTGGGTGTGAGGGTTATATCCTCGCCGTCAAGGACGATTTTGCCCGTATCGGTTATAAAATCGCCTGCGATAGCGTTGAAAAGCGTTGATTTACCTGCGCCGTTCGCGCCGATAATCGTTATGAAATCGCCGTCCTTAACGCTCAAAGAAAGGTTGTTGAGAGCGGTCTTGGCATTGACGGTATCGGAGTTAAAGGTCTTTGAAATGTTTGTTATTTCAAGCATTATGCCGCCCTCCTTGCTTTGTTGTGGTCAAGTCTGCGCTTGAATTCGGGGTACTTGCTCTTGAGGTACGGTCCCGAAATTGCGATGATTACGATTACGGACGAAACAAGCTTGAGCATTGAAGCCGGCATATTGAAGCGAAGCGCAACCGTATAAACAAGGCGGAACACAACCGCACCGATAACTACGCCGACAGCCTTTGCCGGAATCTTACCCTTACGCATAAATGCGCCGCCGATAAGAAGCGAAGCGAGGGCAACCGTTACCATACCCGTGCCGATGTCGATGTTTACCGATTTCTGCGACTGAGCGAGCAGGCAGCCCGAAAGTCCCGTAAATGCGTTGGAAACACAAAGTCCGATAATCGTTGTAAATGCGGGATTTATCGAGGACGAACGAACCATATCGGGGTTGTTGCCCGTTGCACGGATTGCAAGTCCGAGCTTTGTTTTGAGGAAAAGCGACAGGAACAAAATTACGAGCACTACCGCTATGAGCGCAACGATAAGCACCGACTGTTTTTCAAGGAATGTTCCCGCAAGAAGCGCTTTCATCTTGGTAAACACGGTATCGGTTTTATTCATATTAAGTAAGGACGAATTGCCCATAACCGCTATGTTTATGGAATACAGCGCGGTGTTGACGATTATACCCGCAAGTAGGCTGTCAACGCCCATTTTGGTCTGTAAAAATGCGGTTATAAATCCCGATGCAATTCCTGCGAGCATTGCCGCAACAATGGAAAGATACGGATGACCCGATATTGCGACAACAGCGCCGACGGACGCTCCGAGAGTGAAGCATCCGTCGGTTGATAAGTCGCAGACATTAAGCATTGAATAGCTTAAAAACAGTGCAAGCACCGTAAGGGAACTGATAAGTCCCAATTCAAATGCAGTTTGTAATAATGCTGTGATTGATCCTAAAGACATAATTTATTAAGTCTCCTGTTTTTATTCTGCCGCCGAGGTAAAGCTCTCTGCGGTTGTAATGCTCTGAACCTTTGTGCAATAGGGCTTGAAGGTTGTTTCAAGAGCGCTGTAATCATATCCGAGCTCTGTGCAGATGTCGGTGTTGATTGTTGCTGTACCGTTGTCGAATACCATTACCGAAAGATTTGCGGGGTCTGCACCGTCGATAAGAATGTTTGCAATCATCTTTGCCGTCTCAACGCCGAGGTTTGCATAGTCAACGCCGTAGCCGAGGAATGCGCCGTTAAGTGCGAAGGAATCTGCGCCTGTGAAGTGCGGGATTTTAGCTGCCGCAAAGGTTTCATAGATTGAAAGCTCAGCCTTCATAATCGTGTTGTCGGTGGGAGTGAATACTGCGTCAACCTTATCGTTTACAAGTGCCTGTGCAGCCTGCTGAACCTCTGTAACATTTGTGCCTGTGCGTTCAATGTACTTGATACCCTTTTCGTCGAGGAACTTCTTGGCGTCTGCAATGGGAGCTGTCGAAGAGTCCTGACCTACATCGTAAAGGAGACCTACCGTCTTTGTGTCGGGGTTGTTTGCAAGGATAAGGTTCATAATAGCCGTTGTGTTGAGGTAATCGGAAGTACCCGTTACATTTGCGCCGGGAGTTTCAAGCGAATTAACAAGACCTGCGCCGACGGGGTCGGAAACAGCCGAGAAAACAACCGGAATATCGGTTGTTGCAGCCTGCATAGCGATTGCAACCGGTGTTGCGATACCTACCATAAGGTCAACATTTTCAGCCTTGAAGTTTGAAATTATCTGTGCGAGTACATTCTGGTCTGCGTTGCAGTTATCATAAAGAATTTCAAACTTAACGCCTTTTTCCTTTTCGATTACTCTTAACTGAGACTCGATGTTTTCATAAATCTGATTGAGTGATGCGTCGTCAACATAGTTGCAAACGCCGATTTTGTATGTCTTTGATGCGTCGGCTTTGTTTGCGTTATTGTTAGCGCAAGCTGCAAAGCCCAAAACAAGTGCGAATACGAGTAAAATTGATAAAGCCTTTGTAATTTTTTTCATGGTGATTAACTCCTTAATATCTGTAATTTGTTTTTGTGGTTTTTGTGAATGGGGTTTACTGTCGCCATCGCCATCGTTCTTTCAAAAGTTTCATAAAGCTCACTCCAAATTGAAAATAAAAAAAATCCTGTCCCAATAATTGGGACAGGATATAAATACCTGCGGTACCACCCAAGTTGACGAAAATAAATTCGCCCGCTCTGCCTCATACATACATATGAGCTGTACTGTAACGGGTACACCCCGTCGGTTACTACTTGCGAAAATCGCTTTCGACCGCCCTCATAAGTCCATTCGCCTTAAATTCCGCTGCTGCCATCTCACTGTCGGCAACTCTCTTTGAGTTTCTGTAAAAGGTTACTACTCTTAATCGTAGGTTTGTGTTCGTTTGTTTTCTATAAGATAGCACAAGTTAAAACACTTGTCAACACTTTTTTTGAAAAAATTATAAATTTTCTTTGTTGTCGCCGTCGGTGCTCTGTGTCTCGGGAGCCTTTGCGTCCTCTACGGTAAACTGAGCGTCGATGCCCTCGCCGCCGTAAGTAAAGCCGCCGTTCTGCGTCGGATCGCCGTTAAAGCCTTGGTCGGGTTCAACGGGTGCTATTCCGAACGATTCGGGAGAGATAAGACCCGAGTCGATAGCGTTCTTTTTAAGATTTTCGTAGTACATTGCCTTTGTCGTTTCAACATAGGGTGTAACATAGATAGCCGCAATTCCCGCGGTGCACGCAACGAGCAAGTACCAGAGAATAAAGCTCAAATCGAGCACAAACAAATCGGACTTGAAGCCGTTTGTCATAATCTCGCTCATTTTTCTTGCGTCTTTTGTATTGAGGTTGCTGTTGTCGTGAATGATATACTTAACCTGCGAATATGCGTAGAACTTGATAACGCCGGGAACGATAAAGAGCAATGTCCAAAGCCAGACAATAAGGTATGTGACAAACATAGTCGAAAGGTATTTTCCGAACTTGTCAAAGCCCTCTTTATAAATAGACTTCCACTCGGGGTTAAAGCCTCTGATGTGGTTAAGATAATAACCCGCAAGGGAAACGACGAACGGCAAAAGAATGATGTTGATTACCCCGTTTACGCCGTCGATTCCGAAGCTGCTCTCGGTGCCCTGAGAATAGTAATCGTCAAAATAAGTAAAGCCGTTGGAAAAGATGTTGCTCACATTGTAATAAATGCTGATACCGTTATTCAAGATGTAAATAATGATTGCCGCAAAGAACATTTTTGCCCATCTTGTGTCGGTCGAAACGAAATTTTTGGCTTCATACTTGATAGCCGGTCTGTTTAATACACCCATAATTTCCTCCTTTTATTCCCTGTGCCACTTCACGCCCTGCGGAGTGTCCTCAAGGACAATACCCTGAGCCTTGAGCTCGTCTCTTATCCTGTCCGCCTCTGCCCAATTTTTCTCCTTACGGGCATTCTGACGGGCTTCGATAAGCTTTTCGACCTCTTCGTCAAGGTTATCTGTATCTCTATTATATACAAGTCCGAGTACATTTGTCAATTCATCAAATAAAGATGCGGCGAATTTTATCAACTCTGCCGATTGTGAATTTATTACATTGACATTTATATCCTTTACAAGCTCAAACACAGCCGCAATTCCGTCTGCGGTGTTGAGATCGTCGTCCATAGCCTTGATAAACTGTTCACGCCTTGAAGAGAGCTGATTTTTTATCTCCTCGGCATTTTCGGGAACGGCGTCGGTTGCGTTTTTAAGCGCAAAATCAAGGCTGTCACGGCATGTGTAAAGCCTCTGAAGAGACGCCTTGCACTGCTCGATTATATCAACGCTGTAATTTATCGGGCTTCTGTACTGCGAAGAAATCATAAGATAACGGATAGGCTCATAGCCGTATTTTTCAGCCACATCACGGACGGTAAAGAAGTTGCCGAGAGACTTTGACATCTTTACATTATCCACATTGATATATCCGTTGTGCATCCAATAATGAGCAAAAGGAACACCGTTGCAGCACTCCGACTGTGCGATTTCATTCTCGTGGTGGGGGAAAATAAGGTCCTGACCGCCGCAGTGAATGTCAATCGTGTTGCCGAGGAAGCGATGAACCATCGCCGAGCACTCAATGTGCCAACCGGGTCTGCCCTTGCCCCAGGGAGAGTCCCAATAGGGCTCGCCGGGCTTTGCGCCTTTCCAAAGGGCGAAGTCCATAGGCTCCTTTTTAAGCTCGCCGATATTTATTCTCGCACCCGCTTCGAGATCCTCCAACGGCTGATGCGAAAGCTTGCCGTATTCAGGGAACTTTTTCGGACTGAAGTAGACATCGCCGTTCTCAACGGGATATGCATAGCCCTTTTCAACAAGGGTTGAGATTATATTGATGATTTCGTCTATATTTTCCGTAGCCTTAGGATGAACGGTAGCCTCACGGAAGTTGAGTCCCTTGGCGTCCGTCCAGAATTCCTTGATATACTTCTCGGAAACGGTCTTGTAATCAGAATTTTCTTCGATTGCCTTTTTGATTATCTTGTCGTCGATATCGGTAAAGTTCTGAACGAATTTTACCTTGTATCCTCTGTATTCAAGATAGCGGCGAAGCGTATCGAAAACGCAGAGCGGCCTTGAATTTCCGATGTGAATGTAGTTGTAAACGGTCGGACCGCAGGCGTAGATTTTAACCTCGCCGTGCGTAATGGGTTTAAGCTCTTCTTTTCTTCTTGTAAGAGTGTTATATATTCTCATTGTGTTTCTTCCTTTCTTCTTCAAGCTCTTTTTGAAGTTTTTCTATCTTGACAGACATCCTGCAAAGCTCCTGTGAAACGGGGTCGGGAATATGAACATGGTCAAGCTTGTCAACACGCTTGCCGTCCTGCTTGACAACCCTTGCGGGCACGCCGACCGCCGTACAGTTTTCGGGTATTTCCTCAAGCACCACAGCCCCTGCGGCTATGTTTGAATTGTCGCCGACCTTAAACGGTCCCAAAACCTTTGCGCCCGCGCCTATCATAACGCCGTTGCCGATTGTCGGGTGGCGTTTTCCGACATCCTTACCCGTACCGCCGAGCGTAACGCCCTGATAAAGCGTAACATCGTCGCCTATCTCGGTCGTTTCGCCGATTACCACGCCCGTGCCGTGGTCGATGAAAAATCTTTTTCCTATCTTTGCGGCAGGGTGGATTTCTATTCCCGTTTTCCTCGCCGCTCGCTGAGATATTGCTCTTGCTATGAATTTGTGATTGTGATGCCAGAACCAATATGCCTTGCGGTGCATCCTTATGGCTTTGAGCCCCGGATACAAAAAGAGAATTTCTGCGTTCGACTTGGCGGCAGGGTCCCTGTCCTTGACGGTCGCAATGTCTTCTCTTAACTGCTCGAACATCAAAACACCTCCGATATAAAAATAAAAAGCCTCCGAAGTCCCAAAGACTCCGAAGGCGAAAAGTTCGCGGTTCCACTTCGATTTGTAACTCTTAAAGGCTTTAACGCACCACTGCGTGCGGAGATACTGAAATTCCCCCCGCCTGCTCATAAGCGCACTTCGTAAATTCCCGTCTTAAAGGCGCTTTCAGCCGACGGCGCCCTCTCTCTAAAAGCCGAAGAAAATACTACTCTTCTTAATCACGGCATTTTTATCTTTAATATTGTACCACACTTATTTTGAATAATCAATCGAATTTTTACTGTCTTTTATATATATTATGCCGGATATGACGGTAAGTACCGCTGTTATCCACATTAGCCCGTTTGAAACATTTGAAAGAGTGAGCCAATCGGGCAGATTTTTAAGACAATCCGACTGTAAAACATCTTTGATTATATAATCGGTCTCGCAAAGGAGCATAATGACGATTGTAAAGGTCATCTGACAGGTGGTTTTGATTTTGCCCCATATATTTGCGGGTATAACCGTTCCGCTTGACGCTGCTATCATTCTTATAGAAGCAATGGTAAATTCTCTTGTGAGGACTATCATCACTATCCAGATATTGCAAAGTCCCATTTTCATAAACGCAAGCAGTGCCGAGGTCGTCAGCACCTTGTCGGCAATGGGGTCAAGCAATTTGCCGAAGTTGGTTATCTGATTGTTTTTCCTTGCAAGCTTGCCGTCTATGGCGTCGGTTATCGCAGCGACCGCAAAAATCGCCGTTGCAATCAAAAATCTGTGCGGCAGACTTTCCCAAAGGATTACCGCAAGGTAAACGGGCGTTATGATTATGCGCGCTATCGTGAGCTTATTCGGTGTGTTTAATTTCATACTACCTCTCCGATTAAGTCATACTCGTTCGTACCCATTATCTCAACATCGACAAAATCGCCCTCGTTGAGCTCGTAGCCGCAGGTAAAGTTTACCGTGCCGTCGATTTCGGGTGCGTCACGCCATGTTCTGCCGTAGTATGTGTCGGTATAAGCGTCATAGCCCTCGACAACCGTGCGGAGAACCTTGCCTATATTCTGCTCATTGAGCTTTTCAAAGATACGGAACTGCTGTTCCATAATAGCCTCGCCGCGTTCCTTTTTGACCTCTTCGTCAATCTGGTCGGGAAGCTTTGCGGCAGGCGTGCCCTCCTCTGCCGAGTAGGCAAAGCAGCCGAGCCTGTCAAACTGCGCTTTTTCGACAAATTCCGAAAGCGTATCAAAATCCTCCTCGGTTTCGCCGGGGAAGCCCGTTATGAGAGTAGTTCTCAAAACGACATCGGGGATTTTATCCCTGATTTTTCCGATAAGCGCAAGCAGGCTGTCCATATCACCGACGCGGTTCATTCTTTTAAGAACCGTTGCGCTTGCGTGCTGAATCGGAATGTCAAAATATTTAACTATCTTATCGTTGTTTGCAACAACATCGATAAGCTCGTCGGTTATGCGCTCGGGATAGCAGTAAAGAACCCTTATCCACTCCAAGCCCTCGATTTTTGCAAGCGAAGTCAAAAGAGCGGGCAACGCCGACTTACCGAACAAGTCCTCGCCGTATCTTGTCGTGTCCTGTGCGACAACGATAATCTCCTTTACGCCCGCACGGGCAAGGTCCTGCGCTTCTTTGATTATATCCTCGGGCTGTCTTGAGCGGAACTCGCCCCTGATTGACGGGATAGCGCAATATGTGCAGTGGTTCGAGCAGCCCTCGGCAATTTTAAGATATGCAAAATAAGACGGGGTAGTGAGCATTCTCTCGCCGTTGAGCGGCAGACAGGTTTTGTCCGTAAAGCTCTCAACCGTTTCGTCCGTTCCGAGCGTCTTTTCACAGATTTCGCAAATGTCGCCGTTTGAGCCTATACCCACAACAGCGTCAACCTCGGGGAATTCCTTTGCAATCTCGTCCCTGTACCTTTCGGCAAGGCAGCCCGTAACGATAATTTTGCCGATTATGCCTTCATTTTTAAGTTCGACCATATCAAGGATGTTTTCAATAGCCTCTTTCTTGGCGTCCTCGATAAAGCCGCAGGTGTTTATGATTACTGCGTCCGCACCGTCAACATCATCGGTAATTTCAAAGCCGTTCTGTGCGAGGCGTGCAAGCATAATTTCCGCATCGACCTGATTTTTCGGACAGCCGAGCGAAATCATACCTATTTTTTTACTCATAGTAGTTACCATAGCCTTTCAAGTCATTGTCAGTATCCGCAACCTCTTTGAGCGCCTTTCTTATATCGGAATAGGAATATCCCATTCGCATAAGGGCGTTAATTGTCCGCTTGATGTTCTTTTCGTCGGACAGCTTATTGCGGTATTTGGAATTTAACAATAATATAATACGATTAAAATCGTCTTTGTCAAGTGATTTTACGGTTTCGTTTGCAATTTCCGAGCTTATTCCCTTTAATTTGAGCTCATTTTCTATTCTTTTCGGGCTGTACTTTTTCCGCTCGTACAGTTCTTCCGCATAAAGCTGCGCAAATTTTCCATCGTCGATAAGCATAAGTTCTTCAAGCTTATCGGCCGCAGATTGAGCCGCTTCTTTTGGATATTTCTGCGAAAGCTTTATGACAATCTCCTTTTTTGAATGAGCACGGCGGGAAAGCAAGTTCATTCCGTTTAAGAAAGCACGACGGGAGTTGACCGAGCTTTCAAGCTCAGCCAACTCCTCTTCGTCAACACTGTTTAATTTGTGCCATTTCTCGGAATACCAGAAGTTACTGTCAACGGTCATTCTGTATTCGCCGTCAATGTAAATATGTATCTTCTGCGCCTTTCCGGGTTTAACGCTTAATTCCATAATTATTCGTCATCAACGATTACATCGATTTTTGCCCTTGCCTCGTCCTTTGTAGTTGCAACAGGCTTGTATGCTATAACCTCATCCGCACCGTCAAAGTCGTCGGATTTATTTCTCGACTCTTCAATCTTCGCTCTGATTTTAGCTTCAATTTCATTTGCGACCTCGGGGTTATCCCTGAGATACTGCTTTGTGTTCTCCCTGCCCTGACCGACTCTTGTCTCGCCATAGGAGAACCATGCGCCGCTCTTCTTCATAATGTCGAAGTTTACAGCCATATCAACAAGCTCGCTTTCCCTTGAAATGCCCTCGCCGAACATAATATCAAACTCTGCGGTCTTAAAGGGAGGCGCAACCTTGTTCTTAACGATTTTAACCTTTGTGTGAGAGCCTATGAACTCGCCGTTTGTACCCTTGAGGGTCTCGGTTCTGCGGACATCCATACGGATACTTGCATAGAATTTAAGCGCACGGCCGCCTGTCGTGGTCTCGGGATTGCCGAAAACAACGCCGACCTTTTCACGAAGCTGATTTATAAAGATAATTATTGTGTTTGACTTTGAGATAACGCCTGCGAGCTTACGCATTGCCTGCGACATAAGTCTTGCGTGTGCGCCCATATGGCTGTCGCCCATTTCGCCGTCGATTTCAGCCCTCGGAACAAGAGCCGCAACCGAGTCTACAACGATTACATCAAGAGCGCCCGAGCGTGCAAGCTGTTCAACGATTTCAAGAGCCTGCTCGCCGTCGTCCGGCTGAGAGACAAGCAAGGAATCGACATCAACTCCGAGATTGTGTGCATAAATCGGGTCAAGAGCGTGCTCTGCGTCGACAAAAGCAGCCTCGCCGCCCGCCTTTTGCGCCTCAGCCACCGCATGGAGCGCAAGGGTGGTTTTACCTGAGGACTCGGGTCCGTATATTTCGATAATTCTGCCCTTCGGGAAGCCGCCGATACCCGTTGCGGCGTCAAGCGCTATAGAGCCCGTGGGAATAGCCTCGATATTGAGAGCGTTGCCCTCGCCCAAGCGCATAATTGCGCCCTCGCCGTATTTTTTCTCAATCTGTGAAAGCGCTGTTTCAAGAGCCTTCTTTTTATTGTCGTTTTTTGTTATATTGGTTTTAGGTGCCATTAGCTTAACCTCACAATCGCACAAATGTTCGTTTTCTAAATTATATATTATACGGGTTAAAATTGCAAGTGTTTTTTATAAATTTTATAAAAAATCAGGCAAAATATTTTTATCTCGCAGTCTTTCCCGCCTTTTTATCGCAGAAAAAGCCAAAAAGATTAAAAAAAATATATTTTTTTGTAAAAAGGCTTGCAATTACCGAAATATTCTGTTAAAATACTGTCTGTTATCGATTAAAGGAGGTGCCTCGCACTATGGCAAAATGTGAATTCTGCGGAAAAGATGTTGCTTTCGGCATTAAAGTTTCTCACTCACACAGACGTTCTAACAGAACTTGGAAGCCTAATGTAAAAAGAGTTAGAGCAATCGTAAACGGCTCTCCTAAAAGAGTTTATGCTTGCACTCGTTGCCTTCGTTCAGGTAAGGTTACAAGAGCTTAACTTAATTGCTGAATGAACTTACGCTCACCTTTCGGTGAGCGTTTTTTCTTTGCTTTTTTCAATAACGCAGCTTTTATGGGTGTTTTATGTTTGTACATTCAGAGGAAGCCTATGTTGCCGCGGAGAAAGCGGAGCTTCTCGGGCAATTTGATATAAATAACGGCGGGAGCAAGCCCCCGCCCTACCGATATAACATCACACTCGTAGGAACAGCCATTGTGGCTGTATGCGAGTTTGGTTTTTACAATTCCTCCGCCTCACATTCGTTCGGCACCTCCCTTTACACAAGGGAGGCTGAACGCAC
>ERZ825137.823-NODE-823-length-42669-cov-8.639954_pt1 | contig 42669 bp, 32 predicted proteins | sample MGYA00519873_ERZ825137 | MGnify/ENA primary metagenome ERZ825137 (study PRJEB31778, sample SAMEA3449190) | human gut metagenome | biome: human gut; feature: human-associated habitat; material: faeces | place: United Kingdom | collected 2010/2012 ...
TGGAAACAGTAAAGCAGTATATTGAGAACCAGAAAACATCGCAGAGACAAAAGGACAAGATGGGATAATGCAAAAAGGAATCAAATTTAGGATCTACCCGAACAGAAAACAGAAAAACCTCATCCACAGGACACTGGGATGCTGCCGGCTCATCTACAACCGGGGGCTTGCCATGCGTAAGGAAGGCTATGAAAATGGGAAAAAGATCGGCTATACCCAGACGTCCGCCATGCTGACGGAACTGAAAAAACAGGAAGAGTTTGCTTTTCTGAAGGAAGCTGATTCCATTGCATTACAGCAGTCTTTACGGGATCTCGACCGGGGATTTGTGAATTTTTTTCAAAAGAGGGCGTCCCATCCAATCTTCAAAAGTAAACATAACCGGTTCCAGTCATACAGGACCATAAACCAAAAAGATAATATCCGCATTGTGGGAAGATATATCAAACTTCCAAAACTTGGTTTTGTCAAAGTGCGTCAGTCGATGGAAATTGGAAAGATCCATCATGTGACCATTGAGCATACGCCGTCAGGAAAATATTTTGCGGTCCTGAATGTTGACTTCGAACCGGACTCACGTCAAAATAATGGCGGAATGATCGGGATTGATGTTGGGATCAAAGAGTTCTATTCCGACAGTAATGGTAATACAGTATCAAATCCCGGATATCTGGAACGCTCTATGCGAAAACTCATAAGAGAGCAGCGCAGACTTTCCCGGAAGCAGAAAGGTTCCCAGAACCGCGACAAACAGCGGATCAGAGTTGCCAGAGTACATGAGAAGATAACCAATCAAAGGAATGATTTCCTGCAGAAACAGTCAACGCTGCTGGTGCGTGAAAACCAAACCATCTGTATCGAAGACCTGAATGTGAAGGGGATGCTCCGTAACCATAAACTGGCAAGATCCATAGCAAGTGTTTCCTGGGCAAAGTTTTTCAAAATGCTGGAATATAAGGCAGTCTGGTATGGAAATGAGATCTGCAGAGTACCAACGATGTATCCGAGCAGCCAGACCTGCAGCTGCTGTGGCTACCAGAATCCTCTGGTAAAAAATCTGCGTATTCGTATCTGGGAGTGCCCAGAATGTCACGTGGTCCATGACCGGGATATGAATGCAGGCATCAATATCCTGAAAAAAGGACTGCAGATGCAGTATGCATAAAGACAGAAAACTGTACCGTAGGGCATACGGGAACAGTATAATCCAGCTTGTGGACACTGTGTAAGACATTGCAGTACCGTAAGGTATTCACCAATGCAGTAGTGGTAGAAGCAAGAATCCCCCTGCTTTAGCTGTGGGGAGTGTCAAAAGAAAGCATAATCACAGAAAAGAAATAAATTTTTAATTCCGTTGTCGTAACCACGGAATTTTCCTCCTCATTCCAGTATCCTGTACTCAACAGGTGAGAACACCTGCGATACCGAGTCAGAGATACAGACAAAATGAGGAGGAATTTTTTTATGATCAGAAGAATCATTCAGATAGATGAAGAAAAATGTAACGGATGTGGAGCGTGTGCGGCGGCATGCCATGAGAGCGCGATTGGCATGGTTGACGGAAAGGCGAAGCTCCTTCGCGATGACTATTGTGACGGACTGGGCGACTGTCTCCCGGCATGTCCAACCGGTGCGATCACATTTGTGGAGAGAGAAGCGGCGGCGTATGACGAAGTAGCCGTTTTCGCAAATCAGAAAAAAGCAATGCAGGAAAAAATGAACCAGAAGATCGCACAAGGGCATGCAGCATCACTCCATGCATCCGGTGGCTGTCCAGGAAGCCGCATGCGCCAGATGAAGCGCGAAACAAGCGAAACAGAAATCCCGGCAGCAGCTACAAAACCACAGTCTCAGCTCCAGCAGTGGCCGGTACAGATCAAACTTGTTCCGGCAAATGCCCCGTATTTCGACGGTGCGAAACTTCTGATTGCGGCAGACTGTACGGCTTATGCCTACGCAAACTTCCATGAAGATTTTATCAAAGGCAGGATCGTTCTGGTAGGCTGCCCGAAACTGGATGCCGTAGACTACAGCGGAAAACTCGAAGAAATCATCCGAAACAACAATATCGCCAGTGTAACCATCGTCCGCATGGAGGTCCCATGCTGTGGAGGCCTGGAAATGGCAGCAAAAAAAGCCCTCCAGAACAGCGGCAAATTCATTCCATGGCAGGTAACTACCATCTCTGTGGACGGAAAGATCCTCGACTGATTTTTTATAAAAAATAAGAAGGAACATTAGACAATTCCCTCAAACAGAAGTATGATAAAGTAAGAAAAAACAAATAAATAAAGTGTCAACGATCATGACACAACATGATCAGAAAGGAAGCACATTATGCCATATATCAAAAACATCGAACACGAAAAAGTAGTAAACCTCGCAGGAGAAGTCCAGGTCATGCCAGGCCAGGTAGTCAGCAAGACCCTCGCACAGAACGACGCAGTCAGCGTAACCCTGTTCGCTTTTGACAAAGGCGAAGAGATCGGCACACACGATTCCACAGGTGATGCCATGGTAACAGTCCTCGAAGGAGTCGGCGAATTCACCGTGGGCGGCGTAAAACACCAGTGCAAAGCAGGCGAAGCAATCGTAATGCCAGCCAAGATCCCACACGCAGTATACGCAGTAGAATCCTTCAAGATGCTCCTGACCGTAGTTTTTCCACAGAAATAAAAGAATCAGACCTGCCGGCAGATAAAAGTCTGTCGGCTTTTTCTATATTACAAAAACATTGAAAACATTACAGAAATTTCGTATAATATGACATAGATAAATCGTAACTGTTCAGTACCTTCACAGTTACGGGTCAAAATGCATTCCAAATCACCTTCGGTGATGGCATTTTGCCTTGTATGTCTCGGAATTTTGGCAAAAAACATGCCAAAACGCCTCGCGGAATACTACCTGCTGAATATCTACGATAAATAAAAATACCCAAAACGACAAACAGGGGAGGAAAATCCCATGGGAAAAACAATAACTATCTGCTTCACCAACAACAAAGGCGGCAGCGGCAAATCTACGACCTGCTCAAACCTCGGCGCAGCCATGGCACGCGCCGGCAAGAAAGTCCTGCTGGTTGACGGCGACATGCAGCTGAATCTTTCACTGGCCATATTTCCAGAGGACTGGGTTCTCGAACATGCCCAGGGAGAAAAGAACCTTTATTATGCGATTGGCAAGCAGGAAGACCTGACAGACTACATCGTACACACACCATACGAAAACCTCGATCTGATCCCGTCATCCACATTGATGAGCTCCATCGAGTACGAACTTTTTACCAAATGGCAGCGGGAATTTATCCTGAAGAAATGCCTCCAGAAGATCAAGGATTCAGGCGTCTATGACTACATCCTCATCGATGCACCGCCCACTCTTGGCGGCTGGGTCATGAACATCCTGTGCGCTTCCGATAAGGTGATCATCCCCGTAGAAGCAAGCCCGTGGGGAATGTTCGGACTTGCAAATATGTTCGAATTTCTGGGCGAAGTCAAGCAGATCGCGCCAGATCTCGAAGTTGCGGGAATCGCAGTGACCAAAGTCGACACCCGCAAGAATTATTTCAAACAAACCATGGAAACTTTGCATCAGCTGGACAACATCCACGTATTCGACAACCTGATCCGTGTCGACAGTACCATCGAATGGTCCCAGGACAACAGTATTCCAGTCGTAGAATACAAGAAATCCAGCAGAAGCGCGAAGGAATATACAGAATTAGCCAGGGAGGTAATGGACTATGTCAGTAGGTAAGGACAGCATTCTGCGTGCTGCAAACGCAGAAGCCAAAAACACAGAAGCAAAAACAGCACCAGTAAAACCAGCAGAAGAAGCAAAGGCTCCGGCAGAAGCCAAAGAAGCACCAAAGGCTGAGACCAAAGAACCGGCAGCAAAGAAAACTCCTGCCAGGAAAACAAGAACCACAAAGACAAAAACCACAACAGCCAAAAAAGCAGCACCAAAGAAAACCACAACCCGCAAGAAAGCCGTAAAGACTTCCGTTCTCACACCAGAGAATTCCGAAGAACTTCAGGCAGCTTTCATCAAGGACAAAGCTCCGGAAGAAGTACAGGGTTCCGTTCAGGTAAACGAAGAACTCCCGGTATATCTCCTGTAATCGTTACTGTTCACTCTGTTGGTTTTACCCATATTGATCTATATTGACCAAAACAAAATCAGGTTTCCACACGACAGATAATATCGTGCGAAAACCTGATTTTTTGTTGCCCAGATCCACAGATCTGGAAGAATCATTTCCTATTTATATATAATACAAAATAACGAACTGCATATTACGAAATTACATTACATCTCAGATGCAGCCTGGCGAGTTTCCTCTTTCTCCGGGAAAACATGTCTGAAGATAAAACGTACCAGCGGTCCTACATAAATAAGCTGCAGGAAAAATGCAGCCGGGAAATTCATAGCAGTAGTTTCAAGCCATACAGCGATGAACTGATTTCCGGCATTTTTGAAAAACAGTGTTGCAAAAAAACTCATCAGCGGGCACATCAGTGCAATAGATGCAACAGAGATTGCAAGGATCATGCTGAATGGATGGCATTTTCTGACATCGACCATACGTGATGCACATGCAAAAGCCAGCTTGGATACGATAAAGAAATCAAGAATAAATGCGATCGGTCCCATGAATGTCAGCTCATGAAAAGCGGAAAGAAAAACAGAGTTTGTCATCTCTCCGACATTGAGTCTGATATTATAACAGATCATGCTGTAAACCATAAAAAATACCATAATGATCGTAAAAATTACTTCCTGAAACTTGTTTTTAGGCATAAAAAAATCCTCCTTGAATAAATATTAAAGATACAAGAGCATGTGTTGTTCGTTAATCATTCAGGAGAATGTGCGTTTCCAATTAGACCATATTCAATTGACAATTGCGGATTATAGCACAGAAAAAAACAAAATGCAAGAGAAAGTTTCAGGACTATACTGCTGGTCTGACCCAAAAACGGCAGAAATAGTAAAAAAATAGCCCTTTTATACATTTCCGTAACTTTACAGACAGGAATCACTATGTTAAAATAAACTTGAAACTACATATGATGGTAGAAAATGTCATGAAGCAACATAATTCATGAAAATTCAACAGCATATTCTACAAAGTGAACAGCCGCAGTAAGAACAAGAGTAATCTGGGGCTGTTTGTGGGCTTTGCAGAAAATACTGAAATTTAAGGAGGAAATGAAAAAGTGAATCATGAAAAGAAACATGCAGGAAAGCCGAGTGAAGACCGTCGTTGGATGCAGTATTATCCGGAGATGATGCTCAAGATGATCCAGATCCCAGACTGTACTGTATGGGAATATCTGGAACAACATTGTCCAGGCCCTGATGTTGTAGCTATCCATTACTATGGAGAGGATATCACCTGGAAGACTGTTTTTGAGGAATCAGAGAAATGTGCCAGATCCTTACGAGCCATGGGTTTTGGTGAGGGAGACCAGATCCCGATATTCTTCAGACTTGTCCCGAATTTTGTATTCCTTCTGTTAGCAGCAGAGAAGATCGGTGCTTCCCTTCTGTGCAGAGACAATACACTTATTGAGAACGTTGAAGCAGTCAGCAGAGCAGATGCAAAAGCAATCTTTGCACACGATTTCCTGTCCCAGAAAGAACTCAGAACTTACTGTGAAGGAGCAGGCGTTAAGAAAGTCATTCTTCTTAACCCTTTGTACTACGGACATGAGAGTACCCTTCCTGACTACATAAAAGCATCCCTGGATGAGAACTATCCAAGGGTGACCGCTTCCGGCGAGAACACCATGACCTGGGACGAGTTCCTCAAAATCGGTGATTACTATGTCGGCAAAGTAGAAGCGGATAAGGATATCAACAGACCGTTGTTCCGTGCTTACACAAGCGGTTCCACAGGCCCGTCCAAACAGGTCATCCACTGTGCGAACAGTATCCTTGGTACCGTATGTCAGATGAACTTCTATGGCGGTTCCGATGAGATCCGTCCGAAATGGATGGTAACCTGTCTTCCACCGGCACTGGTAGCAGTTGTGGTATCCATGGTGATGCTCCCACTGTCATCCAACAAACTTCTGATCATGGACCCGTTTGTCGATCCAGAGGATGTCGACCTTGAGATGATGCGCTACAGACCGAACGGCTGGCCGATGATCCCGATGTTTATCGAGATGGTCATGCGTAACGGACGAGTTCCGGATGATTATGATATGTCCCACCTTCTGGCAGCAGGTGCCGGATGCGAGGCTGTCAACAACAACCAGTTAGACCGCGTACAGAAGTTCCTTGAGGATCATAACTGTCATGTACGCTTTACCGTAGGATACGGAAGCAGCGAAGGCGGTTCCAATCTGACTTTCCAGATGGCACCGAAGTCCATCCACAATGGAAACGTAGGAATCCCAATGCCGCTGACCAATATGAGTGTTTTCAAACCGGGAACCCAGGAGGAACTTGGATACAACGAGATGGGTGAGATCTGTGCTTCAGGCCCAGGCATCATGCTCGGCTATGACAAGAGAAGTGCCACAGCCAAGACTCTCCAGACCCATGCTGACGGCAACATCTGGCTACACACAGGAGATATCGGTTATGTGGACGAAGAAGGAATCTTTTACGTACTGAACCGTGGAGCAGCATACCGCTATGGCGGCGGCGAACTCGCAGTCCTTCCGATGGAAAACCGTCTTGCAGATGCCAAGATCAAGGGCATCAAGGACGAGTTCTTCGTACTCATCGAGGATGAAGACCACGATGGCTACTTTGTCCCATACCTCTATGTCGTACTTGAGGATGGATACTCAGTAGACGATATCATTGACGACGTACAGTCTTGTCTGGAACCACATATGTTTCCAGTTGAAATATTGGCAATCGATGAAAGACCTTTCTTCCACTTTAAGACAAACCGCATTGAACTGTCTAAAGAACTGAAGAGAAAGAAATACGACTGCTAAATATATACCTGGTGCTGTGCCAAACAGTAACAAACCAGATAGAACTGTAACTATAAAAAAAGAAGGAGAATGATATGAGTACAAAATCACACTCAGGTCTGAAACGCACGCTGGCATGGATGCTGACGGTAGCTATGATGGCTCAGGGATGTGTCGTTTATGCGGACGACTTTACCAGCGAACCGGAAGCAGCAGATGTTGCTGAAGCTGTTTCAGAGACAGTCGATACAAGTGCGGACAGTGACCTGGAATTTGCTGATGATGGGGAAGATACGTCAACAGATGAAGATACTCCTGAGATCAGTGATGAAGATATTGCTTCAGATGTAACAGCAGACGATCAGCAGAACGCTGATGACAGTTCAGAGCCTGAAATGTTCTCTGACGGAAGCGATGATGCAATTGTTTCTGACGGTGCTGAATCAGTAGGAGATACAGCGGTAAAACCTGCTGAAACAGGAGATATAACAATTGTCGGAGATGCAAAATACAGTTATGCCCGTTTTAGAGACACAAATAACTACTACAGATATGCGGTAGCTGTGTACCCGGCAAATAATGCTGAACTGACTATGAATCTCGGAGATACCAGAGCTGTCGATCACAAGATCATGTATAATACGCAAAAATATGCGGCACTCAGTTTTCTGAGAGAGAGCAACTGGAGTTGCGGAAAGAATAAAGCAGAATCAACATATGGTAACAGCAGTGTGGGTTACTCAGCAGGAAACTGGGAAATTACAGAGGAAACACCAGCAGGTGAATCTGAGCATGTAGTGGAAATCGTAAAGAACACCAATGATTATGTAACAGGAATCAAAGCAGTTGGAGCAGGAGATGCAGTTGTCACTTTCTCATGGAAAATAACAGAAGGCACTTATGCAGAACAGATTCCTGGTTATGAGGCCAGCTTTAAGGTTCATGTAGATGAAACAAGACCGGTTGTTAATGTGGGTGATTCCTTTAAAGTAAGTGGTACGGCCAGCACACCGAGTCTTGCCAAGAGTAAAGGTGAAGTTAAAATCTGGGGAGACAATGAGGAATTAGATTATGATCTTTCCAATTCTGACACAGGACTCAGTTCATGTGATGCAAGCTGGAGAGTATGGTCTGATACTGGAATGATCACACATACCGCTTACATGGATTACTGGCAGGCAGTTGGGAAATCTGTTTCAACAAGTACCAGTTCAACGTATACAAAAGCACAGTCTACATTAGCAGATGCTTTTTATTGCCCGGTTAATGCCCCGAAGGATGGTATTTATATCAATAAAATGACATCTACCAGTTCTTCAAAACCGGTACCGAGTTATGTAGGAGAAAATCTGGTATTCGATGGTGTTTCTTCTACAGGTCTTAATATTTTCTTCGTAAATGTTAAGAATAAGACGAAAATTCCATGCAATGAAAATGGATTCCACTGGACAAGCAGTAATCCTTCTGTAGTAAGAATTTCCAGCATGAGTGCGGACAAAATTGTGCTTATGGCAGATGGAGAAGCAGGAACGGCAGTTCTTACCGGTTCTTACAAAAATATTTCCATCAGGATTCCGTTTATTGTAAAGGGCTTCCAGATTGAGGAAGAAAAAAATCCGAATTCTACAGAGGCAAGAGATCTTCCATATGTAATGTATATGTCTACAGATGATGCTGATGGAAACGGCCGTCAGATCAAATATTCTGTATACGATGAAAATGGAGATGCAAAAGGTAAGTCAACTATCACCTGGGGAGTAGCCGATGACAGTATCGCGTCTGTTGACTCTGATGGTATTCTGTCAGCAAAGAATGATGGCATCACTACAGTGACTGCCACCTATATTGATGCAGCTTCCAAAAAAACAGAAGTAAAGATCAAACTGGTTGTTTCCGGAAAGGGAGAACTAAGACTTGATCCAGAGTTAAAAGTGGTTAAGGGCAACACAGCTCGGATTAATTACACAGCAACCTTCAGTGGTGAAGAAGTAGCAAATCCGGATATCAGCTGGAGCATTGACAAAGAAGACCAGAAAGTTGCAACAGTGGATGCAAATGGTGTTGTAACAGCGCATGATTATGGTGAAGCTACAGTCAACGCTTCCTGGACTGCAGACAACGGCAAAACCTATACAGCCAGCATGGTTGTAAAAGTTGTACCGGAAGGATTCTTTGTGGCACAGTCTGATATCAGCCTGACACAGGAACAGACAACAGAAATTGCATACAGAATCATGAAATTTGGTGATCTGGTTGCCGGAAGAATGAACTATGACACAGCAGAATGCAAAAATGCAGATTCTGTTACATGGGGAACTTCTGATTCCAGTATTGCAACAGTAAAGAACGGAGTCATCACTGCCGGAAGTAAAGCAGGAGATGCAGTCATCAAAGCATACTGGGAAGATGAAGATGGAACAACCTACAAGAAAGAAATCAATGTAACTGTAACCAATGCTGAGAATCCAACAGCAGTTGCCGGAAAGGCTGTTAAAGTAACTGGTACAGCAGGTGCCGAGAAAGGTGTTCACAGCTGGAAGAGCGGTTACTATTCAAATGGTGACAGCAATGGTAAATGGAACAGTAATGAATTTAACATTTCCGTTGCAGGAACTACTGCAGAGGCAGAAGTCACAGGTGTCAACCCAACATGGAACAAAGTTTATCTGACACATTCCTATCAGGTAGCAATGGAAGGTGCTGATAAATTATTTACAGTAAATGAAGGTTTCTGTGTAAATGGAGTTACCGGAGAAAACAATCTGTACCTTGATCAGACAGAACTGAATCTTCCATATGGTTCTGATGCAGATTCAGCAACTGTTAATGCAGTTGTTTATGACAGTAAGAATGCAAACACAGACCCGGCAGTAAAATGGACAAGTTCTGATTCTTCTGTTGTAACAGTTGTAGCAAGCAATAAGGATCAGACAAAAGCTACAGTTACTGCAGTTGTTCCGGGAACAGCAACAATCACAGCTGAATGGAACGGACTGAAAGCAACCTGCAAGGTAAATGTTACAAGTAATCCGCTGATGTTCATTGATCCGGTCAAAGCAACTGTAAAACAGGGATCCGACCTGACAATCAATGTTAAAGCATGGGACGGAACAAAATATGCAGAGAAACCTGAAATTGCATGGACAAGCTCTGACGAGAAGGTTGCTACTGTCAAAGACGGTGTGATCACAGCAGTCGGAAAAGGAAATGCAAAGATCACAGCTGCATGGAATGGCATCACAGAGACGATTGACATTACAGTAACTGCAGCAAGATCTACAGGTGTATCTGTAAAATGGAACGACGGTGACAACCAGGATGGTGTTCGTCCATCTAAGGTAAAAGTTCAGCTTACTGCCAACAACGAGAATTATGGTGAACCTGTTGAACTGAGTGATGCAAACAAATGGGCATACACATGGTCTGGTCTGGATGTAGATGCGGCAGACGGAACTGCTATTGTATACAGACTGAAAGCTGTTGATACAGACAGTGCTTATACAGCTAAGGTATCCGGAAATACAGACGACGGCTTTACAGTTACTTATTCACATGAAACTGAAAAGACCAGCGTTTCAGCATCTGCTGAATGGAAGGATAATGATGATCAGGATGGAATCCGTCCTGCAAGTATCAGTGTTCAGCTTATGGCAGACGGAAAAGCAGTCGATGACAAAGTAACACTGGATGCTGAAGGTAAATGGAGTAAAACATGGACCGGGCTTCCTAAGAACAACAAAGGAACAGAAATCAAATACACTGTTGAGTACAGCAGAATTCCTTCTGCTTATACAACAAAAACAAGCGGAAGTGCAGCAGCCGGATATAAGGTAACCGCTTCCTACACACCAAAAACAACAAGTCTTGCAGCTTCTGTGACATGGAATGATGAGGATAACAGAGACGCTATCCGCCCGACAGAAGTAACAGCAGTACTTCTTGCAAATGGTAAGGAAACAGGAAAAACATTAACTCTGACAGCAAAAGATGGTTGGAAGGGAAGCTTCGAAAATCTTGCAGTAAATGAAGCTGGCAAAGCAATCACCTATACACTGAAAGTTGTTGATATTAAAGGATATACCTGTGAAGCAGCAACTGGAAAAAATGGACTTACACTGACATACACTCACAAAACAGGAACCGTCAGTGTCAAAGCATCTGTAAAATGGAATGATGCAGAGAATCAGGATGGTGTTCGTCCGAAATCTGTAAGCATGCAGCTTTTTGCAGACGGTGCAAAATATGGCGAGAGCGTTACTGTTGGAGAAGCTGATGGCTGGAGCAAGATCTGGAACAACCTGCCTGCGAAGAATGCGGGAACAGATGTTAAATACACAGTAGAGATCAGTGGAGTTTCTTCCTATTATAATGCAGAGATGAGTGGAAATGCAGCAGAAGGTTATGTACTTACTGCTTCTCATACAACAGCAGTTGCAGATATCCCTGTTTCTGTATCCTGGAACGATACAGATGATCAGGATGGAATCCGCCCGGCAGAAGTAGAAACAGAGCTTTATGCAAATGGCAAAACAACTGGCAAGAAACTTACTCTGACAGCAGAAAACAATTGGAAGGGAAGTTTCGAAAAACTTCCAGTAAATGAAGCTGGCAAAGAAATCACTTATTCTCTGAAATCTGTTTCAGAAGTAAAAGGATATACAGCGACAGGTGAGGGAACAAATAAAGGACTTATCCTGACATTCTCTCATGAAACAGCAGTCATTGATGTGACAGCAGTTACAGACTGGGAAGATGCAAACGATCAGGATGGAAACCGTCCGGATTATTATACTGTTCAGCTCTATGCAAATGGTAATAAGAGTGGTTCAGCAGTTACACTGAATACTTCCAATAAGTTTTCCAAGACCTGGAAGGGACTTCAGAAGAACAGTGCAGGAAAAGCAATCGAATATACGGTTAAGGCAAGCAACCTTCCGGAAGGCTACGAGACAGCTGTAAGCGGAAATGCAGCAGAAGGATTTACCGTTATCAATACTTATGTACCGTCAACTGTCAAAGTTCCTGTTTCTGTACAGTGGAACGATGCAGACAACCAGGATGGAGTTCAGCCGGCAGAAGTAACCGCAGAGCTCTATGCAGACGGACAGACAACTGGTAAGACAGTAACTCTGAATGCAGCTAACAACTGGAATGCAGTATTCGCAGAAGTCAATGCAAAGAAAGACGGAAAACAGATCGAGTACAAAGTTGTAAGCACTGATGTAACTGGTTATACATACGAAGTTACAGGAAATGCACTTTCTCAGAATGGATTTGTTATTGCATATGCTCATACACCGGAAGTTGTAAGCATCACTTCCAATGCAGTATGGAAAGACAATGACAACCAGGATGGAATCCGTCCGGCAGACGCAGTTCTTTATCTGTACGCAAACGACAAAAATATTGACAAGACAGTTATCAAAGAATCAGGAGAATGGACAACAACCTGGACTGGTCTTCCGAAATATCAGGCTGGCAAAGAAGTTGTATACACAGTCAAAGCTTCTGAGGCAGCTGGATATACTGTAAACGTAACAGGATATACAGCAGAATATGTACATGCGGCAGAGAAGATCAACGTGACTGTAAAGAATACCTGGGATGATGCGGCAAACCTCATGGGTGCCCGTCCGCTTAAGGTAACAGCAGAGATCTTTGCAAATGGAATTTCCACAGGCAAAACAGTAACTCTGATGTCCGCAAATAACTGGACAGTCAAGGTTGCTTCTCTGGACAAGAACTCTGCAGGAAAAGCAATCACTTACACTGCAAAACTTACAGCACCGGCCGGATATACAATTTCCGGAACAACAGCAGATCAGAATGGAAACATTTCTGTTCGTGCAACATACAAGATCAATAAGAAGTTCAGCGTGAAGCTTTCTGCAACAAGATTTACCTACAATGGAAAAGTGCAGAAGCCGAAGGTAACTGTCAAAGTTGGAACTAAGACACTTTCTTCCAAATATTATACAGTGACTTATCGCAATAACAAAAACACTGGCTATGCAACCGTACTTGTACAGGGCAAAGGAAGTTATGCAAACTATGCTGCAAAGATAAGTTTCGTAATCATTCCGAAACAGATGAAAACACCTTCTGTAAAGAGCACAGCAAAGAAAAAGATGACTGTAAGCTGGACAAGAGATTCTCAGGCAACACAGTATATCATTCAGTACAGCCAGAACAAGAACTTCACTGGTAAGACAACAAAGACCGTAACAATTTCCAAAAATACGATCAAAGCCAGAACATTTACCGGCTTGACATCAAATAAGAACTATTATGTTCGTATCCGAAGCGTCAAGGTGGTTAATGATAAGAAACTTTACTCTTCCTGGAGTAAGACAAGCAGAGTAAAAGTAAAATAAAAAGGAGGAGATTAAATGAACACAAAATTGCACTCAAAACTGAAACGTACATTGGCGTGGATCATGGCAGTGTCAATGATGGTTCAGGGTGTCTCAGTCGTTTCAGCGGAAGACTTCAGCAGCGAGCCTGATGTGGCCGTTGTTTCGGAGGAAACCGCAGATATCGATTCTGAGGCAGATGCTCCTGTTGTGACCGATGATGAGTCAATACAGGATGCAGATTCAGATGTAACTATTGAAGAAGAAACTGAGGATGAGCAGACCGCAGATGATGCGGCTGCCTTCTCGGACGATACAGCGTTATTTTCAGACAGCGCAGATGACGCATTGTTTTCCGATGGTGCTGATGCGGTAGGCGACGAAGCAACTATCGGAAGAAGCAAAACCGGTAAAGTCAAAATTGCAGGAGATCAGTATTACAGCTATACTTATCTTTGGGACAAAAATGACATCTCAAGATATGCTGTAGGATTTTATCCGGCAAATGGTGCTGACGTAACACTCAACGTCGGTGACAGAAAAGGTATGGAAGTCTGGACTCTGTATAACAAGTACACTACTGAACAGGAACTCAAAAAGAGTGGCTGGGACGGTGGTGCTACCCCGAGTTCTTCCTATGTGAAAAGTGTTACATGGGAAACCAGTAATAAAAATGTAGCCGTAGTTGTTAACAGCAGTAATTCACAGGTGACCAGTGGAACTTATGGCATGGGAGTAAAAGCAGTTGGCGAAGGTACAGCTACCATTACAGCTACATGGACAGTAGGATCCACATATTCAAGCGTTGTTCAGAACACGATTACAAACTCTTTTACAGTTAAAGTTGAAAAAGCAGTAGAACCGGTGAAAATCGGACAGCATTTTACTGTAAAAGGTAGTGCAACGACTCCATTACAGATTGCAGCGGAGAAAGAACCGGAACTTACGTATTGGGGACCAAACAGCACAGTTACTTATGCACCGTCAGGTGATGGCTATGAAAACTGTGATATGAGCTGGACATCATGGAAAGAGGATGGAATGATCACTCACTATTTCGCCATTAACTTTGGAGAGATGATCATGGATTATCCAAATGAGACACTGACAGAGAAAAACTATTATGGGTATAATAACACCAGATACATTTCATCTGTGTCAACATATGGAGGATCCACCAAAGACGAATTCTATCGTCCGGTAATAGCAGAAAATAATATCGAAGCGAATGTTTCTGCGAACAGCAGCGAAGGTAAATCAGATAACAATGATATTGTATTCTATTTTCCGACGAAGGGAACAAATCTTTATGTAACTGTTAATGCTGTAAAAGCGGCAACAGAAACAGAAGCAGCAAAAAGACTTTTAGCCAAGGAGTTAACATGGACTGTTGAAGATCCGACGGTAATTGATCCTAATGTTAAAACAGATAATTATTATCAGCTTCAACTGAAGGCTTTAAAAGTTGGTTCAACAACTCTGACTGGAGAATTTGATGGTTTCAAACGTAGCTTCAAGGTTTATGTAGAAGGTTATTACATTGACGAACCGGTAGGCTCAGACGGCAAAACCAAAACAATTGAAATGACACTGGATGAGAAAACCAGAAAGATCAATACGGTTGCGTATGATGATGTTGACGGTTTAGGTCCTGTAGAGAATCCAAATGTCAGCTGGGGTGTTGATAACGGTTCTGTACTTACTGTAAAAGATGGTGTTATCACTGCAAAGAGTGCTGGTACAGCTACAGTTACCGGTACTTACAGTACAAAGGACTGGGGTTCTGACTCAACAGATAGCGTTAAGGTAATTGTAACCACAACTGGTGGAAGCATTAGTCTCGGAGACGCATCCACTCAGGTGAAAGTTGGAGGAACAAAGAAAATTACACCAACTGTAACCTACAATGGCGAGACGATCAAAGATGCAGCCGTTACATGGAGCAGTTCAGATGAAAGTGTTGCGACTGTAGACAAGAGCACTGGAACGATTACCGGTGTTAAGAAGGGGACAGCAACTATCACAGCAGAATGTACTTATAATGGAAAGACATTCTCAAGTACAATCGATGCAGATGTTGTATATGATGGTTTCTTTGTTTCAAAAGATCAGACAGAAGTAAATCTTACTCAGGGCGGTACCCAGGAAATCGTATGGCAGGTTCTTGATATGGGAAACTTCACAGCTGGTAAGACCGGAAGTGGAAATGCCGGATATAGTGGAAAGACTCCTGTAACATGGACTTCTAAAGATACCGATATTGCAACGGTAGATGATTATGGTGTAATCACAGCCGGAAACAAAACTGGCAGCACAACTGTTACTGCAAAATATAACTCAACAACTTATACAATCAACGTAAATGTTAAGGATCCTTTTGAAGTAGAAAGAGGAAAAACTACTGACATTACAGGAACCGCCGGTATTACAGGCAGTGAACATACATGGAGCATTCAGTACTGGAAGAATGGACATGTAAGTCTGGGTGCGGAACACTTCACAAATATAGATTATCTTGATCTGAGTGGAAATGGTGCTACTGCAACAGTTACAGGTAAGATTCCGAAGGCAAATCCGGTTACTGTAACTCATGGATTCAGTGTATCACTGGAAACTGAGGACAAACCTTGTACTTCTTATGAAGGTGTATGCATTAAAGTTAACGGTGAAGAGGGACTCTACTTTGATGAAGAGAGCGTTACTTTAGATGCGGCATCTCAGCAGAAAAAACTCCTGATCCTGAAGGCTTACGGCAGTAATGTATTACCATCAGATTCAAAAACTACTGTAAAAGATGAAAATGGAAAAGACATTACAGTTATCATACCAGCCAAACCGGTCGATTTTACTACAGATGATGAAGATGGCTCAATCATCAGGCTTGAAAAGGTAGAGAAAAATACAGCAGCTATCAATGTTGTAGCAGTTGGACCTGGAAAGGCTACTGTAACAGCAAAGACAGGTAACTATACTGCAACCTGTGAAGTAACTGTAACATCTGCAAAGCAGATTTTCCTTGAGCAGAAATCTCTTACAGTAGGACAGGGAGCAACAGCGAGTCTTACTGCAAAAGCATGGGATGGAAGTGCTTATGTAGAAAATCCAACGATTAAATGGACAAGCCTTGGTACCTCTATTGCAACAGTTGATGACAAGGGTACAGTTACAGGTGTTGGTATCGGTACCGTAGCAATCAAAGCAGAATGGGAAGGTGCAACAGCAACTGCCCAGGTTGAAGTCAAAGAGACAAAAGATGTTAAGGCAACTGTTGTATGGGATGACAAGGAAAACCAGGATGGTGTACGTCCGGCTTCTGTAAAACTTCAGCTTACTGCAAACGATAAAAATTCCGGAGAAGCTGTTGATCTGAATGCAGATAATGAATGGACCTATACCTGGGCGCACCAGTTTGTAAAAGATGATGATGATAATCTGATCACTTACGATGTAGTAACTGCAGGTGATATCGAAGGATATACAGCAACAGTAGACGGAAGTGTTGAAGATGGATTCACTGTTACTTATAAACATGATGTTCGTACAGTAACTGTTAATACAGCAATTACCTGGGATGATGCGAACGACCGTGATGGAAAACGTCCGGACTCAGTAACTGTACAGCTGGCTACAGTCAATGGAGATTCCAAAGAGGCAGTTGGTGATAAAATCACTCTGGATGCTTCCAATGAATGGAAAACAGAATGGACAGAACTTGCTGAATACAAAGCAGGTAAGAAACTTGAGTATACCATCGACGTAGATGGAATCCCGTCAGGCGAAAATGAGTATACAACAGAAACAACCAAGACAACTGATGAAACAGGAACTGTAACAAGTTTCGCAATCAAGAGCACACATGTGCCGCTTACAGTAGCTGTTCCGGTACAGGTAGTATGGGATGATGGTGATAACCAGGATGGTGTTCGCCCGGCTTCTGTAGAAGCAACACTTTATGCAGACGATGCAGCAACAGAGAAAAAAGTAACTCTGAATGACAGCAACAACTGGACAGATGACAAAACATTCAGCAATCTTGACAAGAGCAAAGATGGCAAGGATATTGTTTATTCTGTAAAAGCTGCTGACGTAGAGGGATATACTCTTGAAACAACAAGTGATGAAAAAACAGGTGTTGTTCTGAAATACACTCATAAGACAGAGGTTACAAGTGTAACTGCTTCTGTTAAATGGGATGATGCAGATAATCAGGACGGAAAACGTCCGGAATCTGTAAATCTGCAGCTCAAAGCTGATGAGGCAGCTTCTGGTGATCCGGTAGCTGTAAACGCAGCAGGAGAATGGAAGACAACCTGGACAGTAGCAAAGAACAAACCAGTAGCAAAAGAAATTGTTTACACAGTAGAGGCAGCAGCTCCGGAAGGATACAAAGCATCTGTATCCGGTACAGCAGCAGAAGGATATGTGATCACTCTTTCACATACACCTGAGGTAGTTACAATTCCTGTATCTGCACAGTGGAATGATACAGAAAACCAGGATGGAAAACGTCCGGCATCTGTTGAAATCACACTTGCAGCGAATGGAAAAGAAAGCAAGAAGGTAGCTCTTACAGCAGAGAATAACTGGAAAGCATCTTTTGATAATCTCGATGTATATGCTGCAGGAAAAGCAATCACCTATACTGTAACAGCAGCAGATGTTGAAGGATATACTGCAAGTGCAGCAGGAGATAATGCAGGATTTGTAGTAAGCTTCAATCATGAAACAGAAAAAACATCTGTTTCTATGACAACTGTTTGGGATGACAAAAATAATCAGGATGGTTATCGTCCGGGATCATACACTGTACAGCTCAAAGCAGATGGACAGGCTGTTGGAGATATAGTTACATTAAACAGCGATAATGGATTCGCAAATAAATGGGATGGACTTCAGAAGAACAGAACCGGAAAAGTTGGCGAAAAGATCGAGTACACAGTTGAGGTAGTTGATCTTGACAGAACTTATTATGAAGCTATTGTCAAGGGTGACGATGTAAACGGATTTGTAGTTACAAATCTTTATGTTCCGTTGACAAAAGTGATTCCGGCATCTGTACAGTGGAACGATGCAGACAACCAGGATGGAATCCGTCCGGCATCTGTTGACGTAGAACTTTATGCAGATGGCCAGGCAACAGGAAACAAAGTAACACTTACTGCAGAAAACGAGTGGAAAGCTGCTTTTGCAGAAACAGACATGAAGAAAAATGGTGTAAGAATTGCTTACACAGCAGTTGTAACAAGTGGTGAACTGGCAGGATACACCTGCACCGTAACAGGCGAAGCTCTGGATGACAATGGATTTGTAGTTAATTATGCACATACACCAGAAGTAACCAAAGTTATAGCATCAACAGTATGGGATGATGCAGACAACCAGGATGGAATCCGTCCGAACCACGTAAACATCCAGCTCAAAGCTGATGGAGTAAATGTAGGTAAAGAATCTGTTCTGGATACAGATGGAAACTGGAGTCTGACCTGGGATAATCTTCCTAAGTTTAATGCAGGAAAAGAGATTATCTATACAGTAGAAATGACCTCCACTGTAGATGGTTATGGAGAAGCAGTGGTAACAGGAAATGCAGCAGAAGGCTACACCGTAACCTACGCACACAGCGTTGCCAAGACAAAAGTAACCGTTAAGAATACCTGGAGCGACCTGAACAACGTTGTTGATTCCCGTCCATCCAAACTGGTAGTTGAGATCTATGCAAATGGAAAATCAACAGGCAAGAGAGTAACCCTTACAAGCGCAAACAAATGGACTGCATCTGTATCCAATCTGGACAAGAATGCAGCAGGAAAGGCAATCTCCTACACAGGAAAAGTTGTCAGCGCACCGTCCGGATACAGCATCTCCATTAAAGCATCCAACGGAACTGTAACTGTTACAAGCAAGTACACCAGATACACCAAGAAACTTACTGTAAAACCGTCCAAGACCGTTCTGGTATACAATGGCAAGACACAGAGACCGTCAGTCACTGTATACAACGGAAATAAGAAGGTATCAAGTAAGTACTATACAGTAACTTATAAGAACAACAAGAACACTGGTTATGCAACTGTTATTGTCAAAGGCAAGAGCAGTTATGCAAAATATGCAGGTAAGGCAGCATTCATTATCAGACCGAAACAGATGCGTAAACCGTCTGTAAAGAGCACTGCTAAGAGAACGCTGGCTGTGACTTGGACACGTGATGCACAGGCTACAAAATATGTAGTACAGTACAGCCAGAGCAGTAAATTTACAGGCAAGACCACCAAGAGCGTAACTATCAGCAAGAACACGATCAGAAGCACAACTCTGAAGGGTCTGACAAGCGGCAAGTACTATTATGTACGCGTACGCAGTTACAAAGTGGCAAATGGAAAGAACATTTATGCACCTTCTTGGAGCCAGTCTGTAAGAATCAAAGTGAAATAAAGAAATCCACTATGTGGTCGGGAGCGGCGGCAACGCCGCTTCTGGAAAATGAGGAGGAAGAAAAGAAATGTATAAGAAATGGTTAGGATGGAAAAAGGTTGCCGTATGCCTCGTCGGCGCTGCAATGATCATGCAGGGCGGAAGTCTGGCAATGGCAGCTGATGAATATCCTACAGAGCAGGATGGAGTTGATTATGCAGAGGATGATGAAACATCTGAAGATACAGCAGAAGACTCTGAAGATGAGGATACTTCTGATGAGGATACAGATGAAGATGATTCTGATGCAGATCAGGATGCAGAAGATGCAGATTCTGATGAAGATTCCGACAGCACTGCTGATGTAGTGATCGATCCGGAAGAAACACCAGAAGAAAGCGATGATGTGATCGCAGCAGAAGAAGATGGAGAGGATGCTGAGGCAGCAGGACTGCTTATGACAGGAACTGTAAGCCACATCGACCTTGCCAGAGTAGCAGAAGCAACTCTGACTGTTGGTGACAAAACACTGACACAGACAGTTGTTTTTGACGAAGGAGACCTTGGAAACATCTCTGTAGATCCGGACTACGCAGGAGCAATCGTTCTTGGCGAAGGTCAGATTCACATTGCAGGTGTATTCCCGGTTGGTACCTTTTGTGACAGAGTACAGTATACTGTATCTATCACAAAAGATGTAACATTCACAGATCCTGAGACAGGAGCAGCCTATACTCAGACTATGACATTTACATCTTCATTCAACTACTGGGATGACAGCAACATGTGCCCGAGCCTTGGATACAGAGAATACTGGTCCAACGGATTCGTAATCCCGTGGTCAGGAATGGACTTCTGCTTCGGATCTGCAAGCGCAACAATTCCGGGACCAACAGCAGTACCGGAACCAACAATCACTGAGACACCAGTAACACCGGAGCCAACAATTACTGAGACACCAGTAACACCGGAACCGACAATTACTGAGACACCAGTGACACCGGAGCCGACAATCACTGAGACACCAGTAACACCGGAGCCGACAATCACTGAGACACCAGTAACACCGGAGCCGACAGTTACTGAGACACCGGTAGACCCAGATGTAACCGTAACACCAGATCCAACTGAAACACCAGTAGATCCTGACGTTACAGAAACACCAGAAGATCCGGATGCAACAGCAACACCTACACCAACAGCAACAGGTACAACAACTGGAACTAACGGTGGAAACGGATCTTCCACAAACGGAACATCTTCCAACGGAACTACAACTTCTGGTTCCCAGAAATCAAACCAGGTAAAAACAGCCGATAACACAAAAGTTGCAGGTTCAGCTTTCATGTTCGCATTTGCACTGGTTGACGTAGTTCTTGCATTCTTTGCACTTCATCTGAAACGTCGCAGAGATAAATAATAATTAATCAACACAGGCCTGTGCATTCCCTGCCGCATCGATTGGAAACAGTTGGTGCGGCAGGATTTTTTTGCATGGAAATAAGCAAAAACTAATGTCCTGAAACTTTACAGGAAAAAAAGCTTGTGATAATATAATACCAATAGTGGATGAGTTTACCATTCGATAAAGTATAGAAACTATTTCAGATGTTTTTTTATAGAAAGAGGGATAAGCATGAGTGTAAGATCACATTCAAAATGGAATCGTACATTTACCTGGATGTTATCAGCTGCTCTTATAGCACAGGGCGGAATCGCTGTTTATGCCGGCGATTTCGGAAGTGAAGCATCTGTTGAGGCGATTTCAGAGGAGGCGGCTCAGCAGGTCGGGACAGAAGAGGATTTTGGAAGCGATCTTGAATTTTCAGGTGATGAAGAAACGACAGCCGGAGAGGAGAATACAGAGACTGGAACAGATGCAGCTGATTTTGAGATCAGCGAAGGTGACGGACAGGTCGAGGATGACAGTGTTTCCGGCGGCGGGGAGGATTTTTCATCAGAGCTCCGTATTGAGCAGGAGGATACTCTTGTGGACGGTATTTATCTTGGTAATGCTGTCGCAGATACTTCTGTTGGTCAGATCATAGACGGAAATATTGTGTTTCATGGAGTTTCTGAGGATACCAGCCTTTTTGTTCCGGTTTATGGTGAGAGGGGCGGCAATAAGATCGCTGTCAGAGATATGACATGGGAGTCCAGCGATGAGACGGTCGTAAGTATCTTTGATACAGATTCGGATGATCAGCTGCAGCTGAGAAGTCACAAGGCCGGAGGAACTGTTATCACTGGAACATATCAGCCAACAGATGAGAATGGTGCTGCGTCCGGTGATCCGATGACGATCAGCATCCGGGTTTTTGTGAAGGGCATTGTACTTGATGCCGGATCTGAGAGTATTCAGTTATCTTTGAATGAGGATCTGTCCGCACAGGCAATCGGCTACAGGCTGATCGATGGTACAGGTGAGACTGGTGTGGCAGCTGACGGGCAGGATATCACATGGAGTGTAGATGATTCGCAGATCGTCCAGGTGGATACTGACGGAAATCTGACTGCGAAGGCTCCTGGTGAAGCAGAAGTAACTCTTACATGGGGAGAATTTACAGCCACCAGTAAAGTAAGTGTTACAGGCATGGGTGTGAAGCTTACACCGGCAAGTCAGAGTATTAAGCAGACCGGTGCGACGATCATTTTTGCAGAAGCATGGGACGGCACAGAGAAAGTGGAGGATCCGGTTCTTACATGGACCAGTTCTGATCCGTCTGTTGCTACTGTAGATGAGAAGGGAATCGTCAGTGGTATCGGTACTGGAACAACGGATATCACAGCTGTCTGGAATGGAGTTCAGTCAGAGCCGCTTCAGATCAGGGTAACCGCGGCAACAGATGTTTCTGTGACCACACGCTGGGAAGACAGCGGGGCATTGACTTATCGTCCGGCACGGGTCAATATCAGTCTGTTATCAAATGGATTTGATTATAACAGTATTTCACTTGGTACAGATACGGAATGGAGACATGTATGGGTGCTTCTGGATTCACAGGATGACAACGGCACTCCGATCACTTACGACATCTCCCCGGAGGTTCCAATTGGATATACTGCTGAAATACAGGGTAATGCGTCTGAAGGATTTACCGTAGTGTATCGGCAAAAATAAGAATTATCAGGCCCTCGGCAATGCTGGGGGCTTATTTTGACGAATAGTTGAAACGAATTCTCAATAATTTTGCCAAAATGTTTCAAATTTTCAAAAAGTCTGTCCACAAACAATGCCACATATTGTAATATATAATAAATCATGTATAATCTTATTTATAAATCGGCGAGTATGAAAGAGAAAAAGCGTTGCTGCGAACGGAGTGAACAGTAACGAAAACCGTATATTTAGGGGTATACCTGAGTATACGGCTTTTTTTATTGCATTGCATATTGAACAGATGCCAGTGGTTCATTGATATGCAATTACGGAGGGGGAAGAGGAAATGAGATGTCCAAATTGTAAGAGAGAAATAAAGAGAGGGCAGAATTTTTGCCAGTATTGTGGAACGAGAATTCCACCAGAATTAGACAGAGAACCGGAGAAACCAAAGAAATCCAGGATTTTGCTTCCTGTTGGTATCGGAGTGCTGTGTATTTTCTGGATCGTGGTTCTGGGTATTATTCTGGTACCGAAGCAGACAGTTGCCAGCAAGCTTCAGGAAAAGCTGGATCTTGGGAACAATTATCTGGAAAAGGCAGATTATGTGAAGGCAAAGGCGGCTTTTCAGGAGGCATTGAGTATAGATGAGAAGTCTCCGGAGGCAGATCTTGGTATGGCAGATGTCTATACTGCACAGAAGGAACCGGATCAGGCACTGAAGTATCTGAAGAAAGCCTCCACAGACCTTGAGGCGGCATCTCAGAACAAAAATCCTGTCAATATCCCGAGAGATCCAGATCAGTTTAAGTCGCGTTATAAGCAGCTGTGCAAGGATAATTCTGATTATTTTGATCATTCAGGAGATTCGGATAAGAGCAACGAACTGGATGATCTTTGGAAGTATATACATGACTTTGATATTCCGGTTATAACGAATACGCCAACTCCGAAGCCGAAAAAGAAGGTAACGCCAACTCCAGATGATGGATTGGAACAGGGTGGGGTTTCCAAAGGCGGCAGTACAGTAACAAAGACCCCAACACAGGGCGGTACGGTAACACCGAATCCGGGAGATTCCGTAACACCGCTTCCAGGGGATACCATAACACCAGTTCCGGATAATCCAATAACGCCGAAAGCGGGAGGTGATATACCGAACCCGGGAGATCCCGTAACACCAGTTCCGGGAGACACAATAACACCAACTCCGGTAGAAGATCCCGTAACGCCAACTCCAACAGACACCGTAACACCGACACCGGTGGAGGATACAGTAACACCAACCCCAACGGAAGCGGCAGAGCCGGAACCAGACCCGGGAACTCCTGAAATACCAGATCCGGAACCAGACCCGGGAGATCCTGAAACACCAGACCCGAACCCGGAAAACCCAGAAATACCGGATACAGACTCGTATATTACAGCCCAGACCCCGGAAGAAATCCTGGAGACCTATATACGGGAGAATATTTCAGTTCAGCCAGAGGCATCATTTGGAGGAACTTCTGTGGACAGTTTTTCAGCGGCTTCGGTGATGAATGGAAGAGTCGGAATGAAAGAAACAGATCTTGATAAGGACGGAGATCCGGAACTACTGGTAATTTCAGTTCAGGGAGGACGACTTTCTTTCACTGTTTATAAAGTCGTAAATGGTGCGGTACAGGAGACTGCAAATGTCACAGCAGTCTGCGATGGAATGGGAACACCTCTGTCAGACATGACATATGGAAGTACGCAGGAGTGTTTTATCAGGGATAACGGTGCAAATTACATTGTAGGATTTGCTTCTTACCTCTATGGTGCAGATGCAGGAGATGGAACTCCGGCAGCCAGAACAAGCGTGGAAGCTTATCAGATCAATGGAGATGGAAGCGCGTCCCGTCTGTGTGCTGCGACGATCCAGAATGGTGATGCCGTGTATTCAGATGGAAATGCCACAACAGCACAGCCGGGCGGTCAGGATCTTTTTGCCGGCATGCTGGGAGCAGCTGGTCTGTCTGGAAGCTGGAATGCAGAAAACGCAGATTCCCTGATCTCTATGGACCTTGTAAATGACCCGTGGCAGGATATGGGATGGCTTCCGGATCCGCTTGCAGGTGGACTGAATGAGCCTGGTACGGAAGATCTGGTGATCATAAATGCCGACATGGGAGCAGGAACAGGAGTCATGAGCCTTGGTCTGCAGGATAATACATCATTCTAAGGATAGAGGAATATAAAATGCAGAGAAATCTTTCAGATACATATCAGATAATAGGGATCATTGGTTCTGGGGGATGTGGCGATGTTTATAAAGCTTACCACAAAAATCTCAAGAAATATGTTGTTCTGAAAAAAATCCGCACAGGAGTCAGAAATCTCATGAACAGCCGGAGGGAAGCAGATGTCCTCAAAAACCTCCGGCATTCCTGCATTCCACAGGTATTGGATTTTCTGGAAATAAACGGTGAAGTATATACGGTGATGGATTTTATTCCGGGAAATACATTTCGGCAGTATCTGGATGCAGGGAATGTATTTCCAGAAAAGTCCGTGATCAAATGGGCGAAACAGATCTGTTCCACTTTATGCTATATGCATGGACAGAAACCTGCCATCATACATGGCGATCTGAAACCGGCAAATATCATGCTGATGCCGGATGGAAATATCTGCCTGATAGATTTCAATATATCTGCGATCCTTGATGGAAGCCAGGCATGGGTGACCGGGTACACCAACGGCTATGCGCCGCCGGAACAGATCGAGGCGTTGAATTTCAATCAGCGTGAGCGGGATTACAGACTGTGGAAGAAATCAGATCCAAGGTCAGATATCTACAGTCTTGGAGCAACACTGTATCATCTGGTCAGTGGATACAAGCCGATGAGAGACCAGCAGGGACGTGTGAGGGACATACGGGAGACAGGAGCAAGGATCAATATTGTTTTTGCTTCGATTATCATGAAATGCCTGGAGCCTGATCCAAACAGACGTTATCAGACAGCGAATGAACTTCTGGATGAGCTGACCAATATACATCAGAAAGACAGACGTTACAAAGAGCTGGCAGTAAAGCAGAAAGTGGCTTATGGAGTAACTGTAGGATGCATGCTGATCTGTGCGGGAATCGCACTGACAGGATATCTGCGGCTTGGCAATGATAAGCTCAAATCATACAATGCGCTGGTGAAGCAGGAGAGGAAATATCTGGCAGAAAACGATATGGACCGGCTTGATTCCTGCTATGAGCGTGCGATCAAGATCATGCCGAACAATCTGGATGCATATTATGAGAGGGCAGTTGCCTATAATCAGAACCGGCAGTACGATGACTGTGAGGAGTTTATCAGGTCAGAGATCCTTGGAAATCACAAGATAGCGGATCAGAAGGATACCCTGAATAATGTATATTATCTGCTGGCAGACTGTTATGCGAAGCAGGAAGACTATTCTGCCGCATGCGATTACTATAAGACAGCCGTCGAGATTGACCCGAATAACAGCAGTTATTATCGTGACTATGCCATTGCACTGGCGTATTGTGGAGAAACGGACAGATCAGAAGAAATCTTGGATTCTGCCAGGGATCAGGGGCTTGATTCAGTTGAGGTCAGTTATGTAAAAGGAGAGATCCTGTTTAATACAGGGGATTATCAGGGCGCGAAGCAGATTTTTTTGAACAGTATCGATGATACTGAGGATTCCTACACAAAAATGCGTGCATATATCATGACATGCAGATGCATTGACAATCTGGACAGCAGCATTAATGGAAAAAATGAAAAGATATCGCTTCTGGAAAAAGCATCCAAAGAGATCGGACGGGAAAATAATATAGGGATTCTTGAAGAACTGGCACAGACGTACTGTGATGCCGGGGACGAGACGGATAATGCAGAATACTACAGAAAAGCGATAGGCGTGTTTGAACAGATCGAGAAGCAGGACATGGCAGATTATGATACAGAGTATAATATGGCAGTTCTCTATCAGAATATCCATGATTATGCAAGTGCAGAGAATAAACTGAACCATATTCTGGATGTATATGGAGAAAACTACCGCACATATAAGAGTCTGGCATTTCTGGAAGTGGCGGAGCAGTCTGCTCTGTCAGCGGACAAGAGAAATTACAGCAAATTTGAGCAGTATTACAGGAAATCCAAAGAACTTTACCAGAAGACTGATGTTTCCAATGCGAATGATGTTGAGATGGATCGTCTGGATGATCTTTATCAGCAGGCAGTTGACAGCGGATGGCTGTGATCATAAATGGTGAGAAAGGAAGAGGGATATGCTGTTAGACAGGATCATGATAATCGGCGGGATCGCAGGAGTAATGGTATGCACAGGGATTTTGTGTGTACTTCCACATTTCTTTGAAAAGCAGCGCAGGAAACTGCTTCAGAAGATCAAGGATGAATTTTAAATATGTAATGATAAACGGGGAACTGTCAAAGCTCTCCGTTTTCAAGTTTGAGGATAATATCCTCCACATATGCCGCAGCCTCTTCTGTACTGTAGAAACTGCTTTCCTGCATATTCTGGAGATAATCGAGAAAGGTCTCCAGAAGTCCGTATTCCTGGTAAGCGATGAATAATCACCCGGTCACGACTTCCAGGGAACCTTAAATATTCAGGTTCCCACGTTCTTCCGGTCTTACTTTTTCGATATCTATGATCCCTGTACATCTTTCTTTTATAAAGTCACTCCATGGAAGCAGCTGTTTTATGCCTGCGGGCTCATTTTTATAGTCCGGCATATACAGCAGCAAAGTGTAGAGATAATGATAGATGTTCAGGTTATTGGCTTTCGCTGTTTCTATGAGACTCAATACAATGGCACTTGCTGTTGCTCCATCAGCAGTATCATGAAACAGAAAGTTTTTACGCCCTGTCACATAGGTTTTTGCCCGGCGTTCCGCTGCATTATTGGAGATCTCGCATCTTCCATCCAGCAGATAATTCATAAGGGTCTCTTTATGATTAAAGGCATAGTTTACCGCTTTTTCAAGCTTACTCCCGCCAGCAGGCTCCAGGGTTTCCAGCCATGTCCAGAATTCATTCCAGATGGCAGGTTCTGTTTCCTGGCGTTTCTGTTTTCGTTCTTCCTGTGGAAGCTCTTTGTAGAGACGTTCCATATAGAAGAGACGGTTACAGAATGCAACTCCTTTTTCAGCAGGGAGCAGGGAACTGTCTTCTGCAGTTCCCTGCGGAGGTTCTGCAAGTTCCTGTTCAGAATTAATGTCCAGAAGTTTCAGCTTTTTCTGACGTGCTTTTGGGACTGCTTCAAAGAACTTACGCCTGCAGTGGGCAAGACAGCAGACCAGGACAACATCTTCGATCCTGCCGTATGCACTATACCCATCACACTGGAGCATCCCGGTGAAACCATGGAGAAATTCTATTGGATAATCCCCGCTCCGTCCGGGTCTGTAATCGTACAGGATGATCGGTGGTTTCCCATCCGTCCCGCTCAGGTAGATCCACATATAGGATTTTGAAGTGGCAGTTTTTCCCTCTTCATGAAGCACCTGACAGGGTACCTCGTCTGCATGGAGGATCTCTCTTGCCAGCAGCTCCTGGTGCATTGCTTCATAGACCGGAGAGAGATATTCCAGTGAACAGTAATTGTACCAGCGCGCTGCAGTTTCTCTTGGGACAGGCACCCCTTTTTCCATCCAGTCTTTTGACTGACGGTAAAAGGGAAGGTGCAGAAAGCTTTTCTGGTACATGACCATCGCCACCATATCCGGCGATGCGGGACTATGGGCAAGAAGCGGTGTCGGTGTTTTTGCCTCTACGATCGTTGCTTCATCCTCCTGCCGGCATACAGGACACATAAGGGTTTCCTGCATGTAATGGACCCTTTCCACTTTTGCCGGAGTGATACGCAGTTCTTCCCGGACAAACTTATATCCCAGGTGTTCCATCGGGGAACCACAGTCCGGACAGATCCGTTCTTCCGGGGGAACATCGCAGGAGATTTCTTTTATGGGAAGGGCTTCATACAGATCTGCACGGACAGACTTTTTTTTTCTGGTCCGTGTATGTTCTTTTACAACAGTCACCGTTTCTTCCGCCTGGATCCCTTCCTCCGGATCAGGACGCCTGGTCTTTTCGCTGGATGTTCCAAAGATCTTTCTTTTCAGTTCATCTATCGTCTCGTTCAGGTTCGCAATCGTGCTGCGGAGTTCTTTTATGGTAGCTCTGAGATCCACAATGGTCTGTTCCTGTTCTTTATTCGTTCTTAATAAAAGCTGGATCATATCTTCTGTATCATGAGACATGGCATTTCCGTCCTTTGTTTTCTTATCCCTATTATAAAAGAAATACAGGGATAAGGCAAACAGACGGGACAGGTGGTACTGTCAATCTGACGGTTCCTCAGTTGTGGATATCTTTCCTAAAAAAATGAAAGATATGCCTGTATGCTCATCCTTTTAGGAAAGATATCCACCTGCTGTTTTAAAACAGATGTTTTTTTGAGTCTCATCCACATCGCATTCGAAAGGAAAAAAGAAAGCAGTGGATAAGTGTCCGGCGGCTGCCTGCTGTCACGGATATAGAAAATTTAAAATTCTCTGTTTTGCACAAAGGATCAGAAATCTTTTTTTCTGCCTGTGCCTTTGATCGCTTTAGGCTGGTCGATGGAAAGACCTTCCATAAGCCACCGGAATTCCTGACGCGTCAGAAGACGGGCTTCCGAAGCATTCCGCGGCCACTGGAACCTGCCGTTTCCGTCAAGCCTTTTCTGGAGCAGCACAAAACCATCCTTATCAAAATGGAGTGCCTTAAGTTTCCGGCTGTCCCTTCCGCAGAAAAGATAAACTGCATTTGCATACGGATCGAGTTCATAAGTATCGCGTATGATAGCCATAAGCCCGTCGAAACTTTTTCGCATATCTGTACGTCCGGTGATAACGAAGATCTTAGACACACCGGACAGATCACCTAACATAAATCCTGCAGCGCTGATAACGTATGAAATATGGTCTCACGGTCTGCTGCATTGGTGATCTCAATCTGGAAACTGTGATAAGTGATCTTTATGACAGAGTCTGGAATGGTATCCGTTTTGAGCTGCACTGAGGATGGGCAGACTGCCGGTTCCTCAAAAGAAAGCGGTACAACTTCCTGTTTTCCTGAGAAAGAAGAATGGACTGGTTCCGGTATCTCACAGGCTTTTTGTCGGAGTCTTCGTATCTGGTAATAAAAGTTGCTTGTATGGATATGATGTTCCTGACACCAGCATTTATCAGAAAGACCACTGGACCGGCATTCCTGGATCAGATCCAGCCATTCTTTATCTGTACGTCTTGGATTTCTTTTAGGCATAAAAACTCAACTCCTGTTTTTTATTTGGAGTGGGATTAGCACAGGTACCAGAAGAACTGAAGTGAAATGGTCCTAAGTGCAAAAAACTGGAAAAGTTATAGAGATACCACTCCTTAGAGGGATTATCTCATAAATTTTGGATACTGAAAAACCGGTGGATTATTCATCGCTTACAATTAATCAATCTTTTAGGGAATGAATTTACGTTAAAAGAAGCATCTGCCATCCTGAATAGGCCTCAGCGTACCCTTTACGGATGGGTCCAGACTCTCCGACCAATTTTTAAGGAATATATGCAGACCGTAATTTCCTTTAAGTAACAGAAATCCACCTTCAACATCTAGCTGTAGGTGGATTTACCATTTAAATTATTTTTTGACCTGTTTGCTTTTGATTTTCATATGTACTCCAAACAAAGTCAACAAATGTAATACTACTACCAACTGCCAGTTTGGCATGTCTTTCCTCAAGCCCCTTAAAAGATGCACTTTTTCCATGCCCACTTCCAAAAGGATTCCTTATTTCTGCCAGTTTTGATGGAATAGACCTCAAATTTCCTAATATGGCTTTTATCGCATCTGCTCCTTGATCTGTTGACTGTATATTTGCTGGCAGTAAATTTAATGCATCTAATGTTTTATTAGTAAGCTGCGGAACATCATCTGTCTTACTCCATAAAATTCCCATCTCATCCAAAATTGTTTTACAACAACTTTCAATTAATTCTTTCGCTGCACCTATAGCGTTTGTGGGATTTGTTGCCTGCATAGATATCATTAGCTCAATTTGTTGGGACATATATTCACTTGAAAACTTCTTTTTCAAGTTATCCGCTACTTGACTTATGACTGAAGAAGTGCCCTCTATTCTTTCTACAATATCCTTACATTTCTGATAAATTTTTGCATACCGCTCATCATATCCGTTATAGCAAAAGAAATTTTCATAGTCTTTATCATATTCATGTTGCATATTGTCTTCATAATAATGAAATAAATCTAACAACAATTTTTCTCTTTCACTATATGTAGCACTATTCAAATATGCGATTAAGGATTTCCCCTTTGAAAGACCATATTTATTACACAGTGCAACACCAATACTATTTGTTGTCAAAACATCAAAATCTGCTGTGGAGAAATTCAGGACATAACCATTCCTGTTAAAAAGCATTAGAAATATTCCTTCTTCTTTTTTGGTAATTTCAGACATTTAATCCCTCGCTTTATAATGTACATTAACTTAAAGTTCCAATATCCTCAACTTTAATACAACTTAATATGGCGGGTGCAGCTCCCCATCCACCTGAATATCTCATTTGAGAATCATATACACATTTTTCTATTTTTTCTTTTAATTTTTCAATACAATCCACTCCAAATAGCACTTCCATTTTTTCGCAATATCTACGGGACTTCATTCTTTCCCATTCTAAACTTTTGTTCTGTGCATAAACATAACATGTTGGAAACCAGCAAGTCCTATACCATGCCTGTTCATTCTCAACTAAATCATATGCATTGCAAACCTGATATAAAAATAGATCAGCTTCTGCAATTGCTTCTGTCGTATATATCGGAAGTTTTTCTCTTTGGTTGCAAACTACATCACCCACTAAAGTGTATTTATTTTTCATTTCAGACATTGGTTTATAACGCTCTTCGATAACAACACTATGATGTCTGAATGTCGTGTAATTAGCTTGCTTAATTGCTCCACCAAAAATATTATTCTCCAAAAAGTATGTATATGTTATTAATACATTTATAGCTGCATAATCTTTAACATGACGTAAGTAGGCAATAACACAAATAAATAATTCCCACAAAAGAGTTTTATATACATCCAAATCATCCTCATAAGCAGAATTGGCCTGAGGATCAAATGTTTTTATACAAGATAACTTATTATATAAATATTCGAATGCTTCTGCCAATACCTCTGCATAGTTATCCTCCGTTTCGGCAACAGCTTCTACAAAATCCAAATATATATCACGTAACGGTTTCGTATTTAAGAAATTATTGAAAGCTTCTTCTGGCTTCACTTCATATATATAATAAGACTTCAATGCTTCAATATAGGCCTCCTGAAATCTCGCTATACAATTTCTCCTTTTTACTGGTGTATTACTTCCCCGGATCTGACGAATCAAATCCTTTACAGGAAAAAAATTGGTCTTTTCCTCTTCTAACCATTCTGGTTTCTTTCCCAATGGAGGTTTCACAAATTCAGGTTTTTCATATATATTTCTAAGAAGCTTCTCATATTCTGTTTCATATTTTTCCGGATCAGAAAGATCAATATATATTCTGGTTTTTATATAAGTTGGCACATATTCTTTTCCTTCTTCGTCTCTCTCTGCAATAATCGGGATAAACTTTTCCTGTCTTGCATTTCCATACACTTCACTGGAAATAATTACTGTTTCATCTCCTACCCCTCCAGTACGGTCATTTGCTTTTTGTGCGTATGCTTTATCGCAAATTATAAGTACTTTCGTAATACTTGGATCATTAACACATCTTTCCATAAATTTATATTTATCATTGCCCTCTTTCAAATCCCATTTGTCAAGAACAACATCCACTCCATGAGAAACTAATCTATTGGCAAGATCAAGTACAAGTGCAAGAGCATCTTTGCTCCATGAATATGATATAAATATTTTCGGAATTTTATCGTCCTGCAATCTTAACGCCTCCATCTCTATTATAAAATTTCTTCTGACATTTTAAGTTCAAATATTGTTTCTTCAACTACACGTACACATTCATCAGCGTTTTTCTTTATATCTGTTCCCCAGAATCTAATCACCGTCCATCCCATAAACAGAAGCTTCTTATTTATCTCATCATCCCTCTCACGATTTCTAGATATCTTTGCCACCCAAAAATCACTATTCTTTCCTTTCTCAAGACGTGGTTTCAAAATTTCCCAATCTTTTCCATGAAAAAATTCTCCATCACAAAAAATTGCTATTTTATATTTTGTCAGCGCAATATCTGGTTTTCCTGGAAGTTTCTTATAGTTCTTCCGATATCTATAGCCTTTTTTCCAAAGTGCTTTTCTTAGAATAACTTCAATCTTTGTATTTTGGGATCTTATATGCTGCATATTCTTTCGCCGCTGTTCCGGTGTAAGCACATCAGTCATAAAATATTTCCCTCCCATTTATTCCTGACTTTATAGCTCCAGCATCTCTATATTCATTTTTCTTCCAGATAAATAATACTCATATGCCATTTTTGCAGGAATAAGTCTCACTTTTATGTTTTCCAGCCCCATGGCTTCCAACATTTTCATAGAAACTTCACCTTTTTTTATTATCTTATCTTCTTCCGTTGGCATTAAAAAACAGTTCCGCACTCTTGCGAAGTCATGCTCATTTATGAATTTCTGATATGCTAATTGATATAGGTACTGCTTTGTAACAGATTCTATCCCTGGTTGACCTTTGGGAGTAACATTAATTTCTAAACGTGCATTATAATATTTTGCATCAAAAATAATAAAATCATATCCTGTATTATTTTTGAATATTGACACCATATCTGGAATCAATGTATCTTTCGCTGTTTTTCCAGTTACTGACCATAGTGGTTTCTCAATCAAATCAATAAGTCTGTCATTTCTATTGTATTCCTGTTTTAACGGCACAGGAAGTTTCAATGTTCCTAATCTTTCCAGCAGCTGATTATCCATTATATCAGCACATATTTTTTCCCACACCAGATTAAAATTATTCGTTCCGAATAATGATACACAATCTGTATTGTATAGACTGCCATTTTGTTGAATAAAAGCATACATAACTTTCAGAAGGAGTTGCTTGCGGGTATTAAACTGTCTGCTCAATTCATTTTTTAATCTATTTAAAATATAATCCACTTCGCCAAAATCATCCAGTTCTTCGTCACTCAGATTTATCTCTGTCAGTTCAAATAACTCAAGCAAATCTGCCGCATTTAATTCTTCTGACGTTTTGGTCAGTATGTATTCGTGCAACCGCTTAAAATAATCATATTCATCATTTACTCTTTTTCTGGTCTGTAATTCTGTATAAAACGGTCTGTTTCCAGACAGCAATGTAAATGTTTCATTTATTGTCCTATCCCACAGTATTTCACCAGATCCATTACTTTCTATAATCTCCTGCGTATTATTATATACACCACTTTCATAATAATCATACATAAGAAACAGCCAAACAGCCAGCAGATTAGATGAACGTTCTTCATTATTTTCATTAAGCATCTGTACAATTTGCTCTTTAGCACTATACTTTTCAAGAACTTTTAAAATCTGAGTAAGTTCCTTTTTCGGATTTTCCGTTTTGACAAGATATTTCGGACAACATTTAATCACTATCCCCTCTATTACGATAATCCCAACAAAAGAAAATACATAAAAAAATTCATCCGCTTCAATTTCTACATCATTCACTACAACATCTGCCTCAAACAACTCAGTCATGTCTTTCTGCACATCTATTGCTTTCACAGACTTTACCGCACCAAATTCTTTCAGCCTTTTCAATATCCGGGCGGTTCTTTCTTCTGAACACTTAAACAATTTACATAATTTTTCCTGTGTATATCGTTTTTGTTCTCTAAGAAACAAAGAGACCATAATATTTATGCCTCCTATTTTTATTCCGTTCCTTTTGGAATATCTTCCGGTTCACAGTCAATCTGAATATCGTGGTTGAAAATACCAATCCCTTTTTCATCAAATTCCCTACAAATTTCCGAATATCTTGTACTGTTTTGAAAGCACCCCTCAAAAAGACTTGCTCTTTTTTGTCTGGCCGCATCCTCAAATAAATACATGATTACCTTGCTCTTAAATATCTTTCCAAACTTCTCACTGTCAATCATATCATTTTCTTTTGGAACCACAATACTTCTCGCTATGAAATATGGACCAAGTTGTTTATCCTCATTAATTTTTTGCTTTGCAAGAAAAGTATTGATTGCTTTACGCAATTTATTCCATTCCACTTTTTGTCTGTTTTCTTTCCCTAGGACTACATATTTGCCAACCAAATCATTCTCACTATCATTAATTCCTAAATAGGTGAAATCCCATCTTCTCTTAAACGCTGTATCCATTGGGAATACGCCCTGATCTGCACTGTTCATTGTGGCCCATATGAACATATTATCCGGAATACAGATCTTCTCAAATTCACTAGGATCTCCATCCAATTCATCTGCAAGATATTTTTTCATATCTTCGCTCGTCTGAATTGGATATTCACTAACACCATTTTCATCCCTATCCAACAGCTGAAAAATATCTCCGAAAACTGCTGCTACATTCGCACGGTTTATTTCCTCTATAATCAAAAGATATGGTTTCACATTTTCAGTTCTTCCATTCAGTATTGCTTTAACATAAACTCTCATGAACGGTCCCGGCACATACTTATAAGTTATGGAATCCCGCCCATCCTCATCTTTATATGGAACTGGTTTGTAAGTTCCCACAAAATTTGCATAAGAATAATCCGGATGGAAAGTAACTCTTTCATAGTTCGTTGCACTGTCCAAATTTAACAGTACATCCTTTTCTTTATTTAATGTATAACTTTTTCCCGTTCCTGGTGCTCCAAATAAGATTCTATTTCTTTCAAAACCAGAAATAAAGCCTGTATGATATTTAATTATCTCTTCACTAGCATTTCCTTGTATTTCATCTGGATCCAATAATGGATTATACGGTTTCGGCTCTTCCATCATTCTTTGATATTCCTGTTCCCTATCCTCATCCATATGTTTCAAAGTACCGTATTCATGTGTATCCTCTCCCACGTATGCAATATTTTTTCTTTCATTTACATACAACCATTCAACATATCCAAGGTTTGCAAAAATTGTTTCTACCTGATTCCGGCTAGATCCCGAACCACCAAATACTATCTCAACATTTGCTGCTGGACGATAATACATTTCTTTCCAAACCCTTTCCATTCTTTCAAAAGACCATGTTTTTCTTTTTCCTTGAACATCCAAAACAATATATTTTTTTTCGTTATCAATTTCTGATATTCTAAAAGCTGAGGCGGTACCAGAAATACCATGTAGTTCTTTTCCTATTAGTTTATCCTGAATGTCATTTAATACATCTTGAAGTGTCTTTTTCATCAGTACTCATTCTCCATAAAATCCAATATTGTTTTTGCTACTCCGCTCGCCAAAACATATGGAACACCGTTCCCTATTGTTTTAAATTTATCTGTTAATGTCATTTCAGTTGGTAATTCAAATTCCTTTGGCAATGACTGCAATGCCATTGCTTCTGCTGCTGAAAGTCTTCGCTCTTTATAAGGATGTAAGTGCACCTCATTATTTCCATATGCTACCGTCGGCGAGTATCTCCACCGATGCAGACGTTTATATGATTTTTTACTCACATCTCCCTCATAAATTGTTTGCATGCGTACTAGGCCACCACGTGGAATAAAGTGATCCTTACCATTTGGATGATTTTCAACATCATTTTTCTCAAACCAGTATTCAACCGTTAATTCTGCTGGAATACCTTCTGGGCAATTTGTTTTACTATCTTTGCAAAATGGTTCCGTATCAGGCCATGAAAAAGATTTTACCTCATCAAGCGTAAATATCTGATGTCTTTCCCACGGAAACGCTTGTATATCACGTTTCCCTAAAATACACTCTTGCAAACCAAATAAAAGAATCCTGTCTCTATCCTGTGGAGCACCATATTCAAGTGCATTAGTAAGCCTATCAGTCATTACATATCCAGCAGATGAGATATTCTGTTTTAGTTCCTCATAAAATGCTCTATGGCGTGCTGTTCTCCATAACCCCTTTACGTTTTCAAATAAAAAGAAATCCGGTTTCATATTTATTATTAAATTTGTATACGAAAGCGATAATTTTCCATTGTCCCCATCTCTTCCCTTATTTTTTCCTGCAATAGAAAAATCCGGACAGGGCGGGCCTCCAATAAAGCCAACTAAGCTTCCATCTTTCCTTGCATCCTGCATCCACTGCTGCAGTTCATCTTTTCTATTAGATAAAAATTCATTAATATCTCCATTAAAATAACCATATTTAGGTTCATTTATTTTCATTTTTTTTCTTGAATATTTATAAGCATTCATAAATGCTGGATGAAACTCATTTACAAACACAATCTCAAATCCATTTTTTTCAAATCCAAGATCTAAAAAACCACTTCCGGAAAAGAAAGAAAATATTTTTAATTTACGTTTGATCATAAATCTATGTCTCCTTTTATATACTTCCCAGTTTTTATTCTGGCATCACTCGGTTTATTCGCATTTTCCGGTATAGCCCACTGGCGACCAAATTTTACAGCACCCTCTATTCTACCTTCTGTGCATAGAACTTGTATTCTTCTTCTGGAAATACCCCATCTTTCAGAAGCATCTGAAATAGTCATATAATCCATTATTTTTCCTCATGTAAATACAATCATTCAACAGTTACAAAATAATTTTATACTTTTGAACGAATATCGTCAATGATTTTATTCGTTCAAAAGTATAATATATCATTTACATTTTATTTCTCCCACCCAACTGCCATTTATCATGGCTCTTAATGCTCCGCACAGCCTGCCGCAGCGTATTACTGCGACCATGCTGATGATATGGATGGGACACCTTATGTTTATGAAATATGATACAGGATCCCATCAATGGATATTCTGGATTATGTATATACCACATATGCCTTGTATTCCGGGACATGATGGTCACATCCCGGTCATCCATATAAATAATCTCAAAATACCCCGGATCCAGACATTCAAGATCTTCTCTGCTAAACACCTGCTACCTCCTTTCCAAAATATTCTTCCAGTGCCTTCTCCATAATCTCGTGGACTGCTTCGGCATCCATCTGCGCAAAATACTTCTCATACAATTCCATTGGCAGCTTCACAGACACACTCTGTGGCTTCTTCTGTTCTTTCCCTGCCAGAACATCCTCAACCGCCTCTTTCGTAATATACTTTCCCATCTTCCGCAGTTCCACTGCCTGTTTCGGTTTCAGTTGCTTTCCCTCAGCCTCTGCCACCTGCTGAATCAGCTTCTGCATCTTCACATTCAGATAAGACAAATCCACAGCGGCTACCATTGCCAGTGTTCCCTTATCCACTGCATCCTTAAACTCCGGAATCAGCCGGTCCAGCCGCATATATCTGGCAATATTCCTTCCGGTCATTCCATATTCCTCACCAAGCCCATCACGGCTTTTCTGTGACTTGTGGACATCATGTCCACAGGTTCTCTTTCTGGACTTGTGGACATCGTGTCCACAGGTTTCTTCCAGAGCCTCAATCTCCTGCCGGATATCATTCCGTTTCCCCTGACTGCTTATCTTCTCGTAACGTGCCACCAGCACTGCTGCCTTCTCTGACGGAAGCAGTTCCGCAAAAGATCTCTGCAACAGGTTTGTCTCGATTACATATACGTAGGCATCCTCATCAGACAGATCTGTCTTCACTATCGCCGGCACTTCTGTCAATCCTGCTATCTTTGCCGCATTGGTTCTGTTATGCCCTGCAAGCATTTCATAACCCCTTGCAGCCTTCCTCACGATCACCGGATTCAGCACACCATGATCCTTGATGCTCTGTACCATATCTTCCAGGCGGTCTCCCTCATACAGCCGGAATGGATGATCATGAAACGGATGGATTTCCTCAACAGGAATAGAAACAATCCCGTTCACAGGCACTGGCGTATCCTTCACCGGATCCTCAGCAAGAAGATCCAGTGCGTCCTGAAATACTTTTCTTTTTGGCGCATTAGCTTTCATCCCCAGTCACCTCCTCTGCCAGATTCCGATATGCTTTACAAGCCTTATTCTCCGGTGCATACTCCAGAAGCGGCTCACTGTAATAAATTGATTCTCCCACCTTTACTGTATTCGGTATGATGCTCTTGAAAATCTGGATCTGTCCATCAAAAGTTTCCGTCAGCTGTTCTGTGATTACCTTACAGAGATTTGTTCTGGCATCACACATAGTCAGCAGGATCCCTGCAATCTGCAGGCGGTCATTCAGTCTGCTTCTGACTTTCTTCACTGTCCGGATAAAATCCTGCAATCCCATCATTGCCAGAAGCTGCGGATTGACGGCAATAATCACCTCATCAGCCGCCGTCAGTGCGTTAATCGTCAATGTTCCGAGTGATGGACAGGTATCTACAATAATATAGTCATACAGCCCTCTCAGCGGCTCCAGAATGCCGGTCAGCATCTTCTCTGAACCCATCTCCATCCGCAGCTTACTGTCCACTGCTGAAAGCATCATGGATGACGGAATAAAGTCCACGCCATTTCTGCTCTGAATAAATTCTGATGGATCCGGCACTTCCTCATCTTCCAGCCGATTCATCATCAGATGTCCAATCGTCACCGGCACAGCCGCAGGATCTTCTACTCCGAAGCAGGTTGTCAGATTTGCCTGGCTGTCAAAATCAACAGCCAGAACCCTTTTTCCCATCTCAGCCAGTGAATAAGCCAGGTTCCAGGAGCTGGCAGTCTTGCCAACTCCCCCTTTAAATGATCCGCACATTATAATCCTTGCCATACTTTCTCCCCCTCTCATGCTTTCTTTCCATAACAGCCTGCACTCTGCTCTGCCACATATTTTGCAGTAATTTCTTCCTTTTCATTCTGGTATCTGATTTTCAGTTTCTTAATCTCCTCATCCATAAATGCCATTTTTGCTTCCTGCTCCTGTGCTTTATTCACATCCGGTGTGATAATCAGCTGACCATTTTCACATTTCACCTGCACATAATCCCCAAGATGAAAGCCCAGTTCTTCCAGCCACTTTCCTTTTAATGTAATCGCTGGAACTGTCCCATATTTATAACCGCTCTGTCCACAAACCTTCATATTTCTTACATTTTTCTTTGCCATAGAATTGACTCCTTTCAGACTTGACTAATAGATTTTTAGATAAAAAGAAAAAGCCGCTGACACGTTATCTTCTAACGCATCAACAGCTTCTGTCTTGCTTTGTTTCAGTGTATTATTCGGTTTTATTTAGGCTCTTTACCATCTTTAATACGGTAGTAATCATCCATATCCACGCTGAGTTTCACCGTAGTATCTGGTTTTCGGTTGCTCAAGAGGCACACAGTTTCAACATGTGTCGGTATCGGCTGGGGAACACATTTCCCCAACCACGTTACCGTCTGATGAACACATTTTTTCAGTTACATTTTCATTCAATCGCTTTGCCTTATTCTGCTCCATTTATGACACCTTTTCTCCTTTCTGATTTGCTCTGTAGTCTGCTTTCGCATTCTCTACCTTTAATGTCTGATTGCATTTAAGTACAAATGTCAGTTTATATGGTGTTGGATTACCTTCCGCATCATATCCACCGACAATTACCTTTTCCACAATGCTTTCAAACACAATGCGGTCAAATTCATCCAGGGCATTTTCATTTTCCAGTGTCTGTCGAAGCTGTGACATGCGCTTGCTAATATTTTTCTGCTGTCCGATATTTTCTTCCAGATATGCCTTTTCTTCCGTAATCTGATGAAGTTTCCGCTGAAAACTCAGTTTCTTTTCATCATAATCTTCCTGCTCTATTTTACCATCAATCAGCAGATCTGTTAACCTGCTTTTTTTCGATTCGATAGAAGAAATATCTTTTTCCAACTGTTTTACTCTCTTCAATTCGGTGTCATCTTTCAGAATATCCTCTATTGTATTCAATACCGACTGAAGAACGTCATCAAAATTATCTGACAGCAACCGAAATGCTTCCAGAAAAGCATTTTCGATAATTACTTCATCTACTGCCTTGCAATTCGGACAATTATCAATTCCGTTTTTTGTAGCATTCATACACTGCCAGACTGGTTTTTTCGTTGTGGTCGTCTGATGTCTTGTTCTTCTGGATAACTTATGACCACAATACCCACATTCCAGCATACTACTGAATGTAAACTGCCTTGTGTAACGCTCCCTGTTTCCGGTTGCCTGCATCAACTTCGGTTTGGCACGCTTTAAGCGAATCTCCTCTGCTTTATCCCAAATTTCTCTTGAAACGATTGCTTCATGGTGATCCCGGATATAATATTGATTTTCCTCTCCCATATTAGCAAGTCTTCTCTTTGAAATCGGATCAACGGTAAATGTCTTTCCAAGAAGTACATCACCTTTATACTTCTCATTTTTAATCATTCCCATAACTCCATGATCATGCCACTCCACTGTGCCACGCTTATTTTTGATTCCAAGTTCTACCAGCCGTTTGGCAATCGTACCACATCCATTTCCCTGTAAATACATATCATATATGAGTCTGACTGTTTCTGCTTCTGTCTCATTTACAGTAATTGTCTTTGTATCCTGATGATAATCATAACCAAAACAACCATTAAAGCCAACAAGTTCTCCACGTTTCATTTTCATCTGTAATCCCATTTTCACGTTACTGGAAAGAGATTCTACTTCTTCCTGCGCCAGTGAACTTAAAATTGTCAAAAGCATTTCTCCGTTCATATCCAACGTATTGATATTTTCTTTTTCAAACATGATGGCAATATTCTTATCCCGAAGCATACGCACATATTTGATAGTATCCGGTGTGTTTCTGGAAAATCTGGAAATTGATTTGGTAAGAATCATATCAATCTCGCCATTCAGACACTTCCGGATCATTTCCTGAAATCCTTCACGCTTGTCTATCTTGGTTCCGGTAATTGCTTCATCTGCAAATATTCCTGCCATCGCCCATTCTTTATTCTTCCGAATTTTTTCTTCATAATAAAGTTTCTGGGATTCAAAACTTCCCAACTGCTCATCCCCATCGGTAGATACCCTGCAATAAGCAGCCACTCTTATGCGGTCAATCTGGACTGCATAATTATTATTTCTTCCACGGCTGTTCGGTGCCGTTTTTGTTGCCTGTAAGACCTGTACTTCTCTCATGCTCATAATCTTCCTCCATTTCTTTTACCCGCCACTTCCTTTTCTGGATACCTGTGGCTGTTTTCTTTGTCTGTGCTGTCATTCTATCTAAATTTTTAAATGTGAACGACTGTTGAATTACTTTATCTTCCATTATTTTTCACCTCATCTTTCTATATCATATTCACGCGATTGCTTTCACCGGATCGTCACTTCTCTCACCAGCTACCAGATAATTGTCCATCAGCTTACGTCTGATTTTTTCAAATTCTTTTTCAGACAGTAGATTCATACGATACAGCTTTGCAATCAACGTCATTTTCTTTGCATATTCCAGTTCTTTTCTCATGATACACTCCCCCTTTCTTTTAAATTCTTTGGCACCACCTCCTTACAGTGAGTTATCACTTTCTGTTCTTTTGGTAGTTCTTTGTTATTTGTTACTTTTCAGATACAGGCAGCATGATTTGGCTTCCATTCGTACGATCTGATGTTGGCGTTACCGCCGAAATTATGCTACTGTCGCACTTATCGACATCCCAAGGGAATCCAACCTCTATCAGAATATTTCTGAATGCTGGCAGCTTCTTCGCAAACTTACC
>ERZ825137.827-NODE-827-length-42630-cov-6.193142_pt1 | contig 42630 bp, 33 predicted proteins | sample MGYA00519873_ERZ825137 | MGnify/ENA primary metagenome ERZ825137 (study PRJEB31778, sample SAMEA3449190) | human gut metagenome | biome: human gut; feature: human-associated habitat; material: faeces | place: United Kingdom | collected 2010/2012 ...
TTCATTCCAGATTGCCTGCGGCAATGGAATTTTGGCTTGTATGTCTCGGGATTTTTGCATATTCATGCCAAAACACCTCGCGGGATAATGGTGTGTGAACAGTAACCAATTGCCCATTCTACATTCTGATCGATATTCACTCATCTTTATTTCTGTCTTTTCTTCGTTGGTATCGCCAGGATGATGATCGTAGCAATTACAAACAAAGTTCCAAGCATCATCTCTTTTTTTGGTTTTGTTTACTTTCATTGTTCGTTTGCATATTTCTGTTATCTTTCCTGTCTGTATTATTATGGATTCTGAATATTTGAGAATAAGTATAATCCGCTATAACGACACTTGTCAAGAAAACAAAATACCGCAGAGACTTTCTTTGTCTCTGCGGCGATTTATAGCCCTGTTATAATCAGATATAATTTCCATCTTGTACACTCTGCACTGTAAATGCAGATTTCTTTTTCACGAAATCAATCGCATCTTTCACAGTAATTCCGTCAATCTGCCAGTTCGCATAGAAACCATCCAGAGTCTTTAATGTCTCGTCTTTTGCTGTATTTTCATCAAGAACAAGAAGTACGATCAGACCTGCTGCCTTAAGATGGCGGACAGTTTCTGCATAGTTTTCACTCGCTGCCGGATGATACAGATAGGTATGTTTTCCAAGTACAGTCAGTCCCTTTTCTACCTGCTCTGCAAAATCAAGAGTGATTCCTTCTTTACCGATCGGGAATTCCACTACTACCGGTGTCTGACCTTTCAGTCCTGCACGAACCTGCTCGTCCACTTTTCCGATCTGGGATCTATCCTGAGAAACAAAGGTTTTTCTCACAACACCGCAGGCAGAAGTCATATTTGTGACACGATCTATCAGGATCAGCTCACCCAGTGTTCTGTGCCTGTCAAATTCGTCTACAACGATCTTCTCTGAGAATTCCAGAGTACAGGAAGCAATCTCATTTTTCTTTAAGGTATATGCGCTTTTCTTTTCACCTGTATTAACATCCACAGAATAATTGATCTTTGTAACCAGGCCGGGGATCATCTTTGTACCGATTTTTACAAAGAAGTTCTTGCCATCCGTAAGAGCATTGTCATCCATCCAGAGGATATCTGCTTCCACAGAGTCTGTAAGAACTGCACCGGAATCAATGGTAAGTACACATCCGCGGGAAACATCTACTTCTCTGTCAAGCTGGATGGTAACAGGCTGTCCCTGTACCGCTTCCTGAACTTCTTTATCGCCAACAAGAATACTCTTTACATGAGCTTCTTCTTTACTGGGAAGAGTAGTCACAAGGTCGCCTGCCCTGATGACACCATTCTCAATCTGTCCCTGGAATCCGCGAAACTCATGGTTTGGTCTGCAGACTCTCTGTACAGGCATATAGAAGCCCTTCTCTGTATCTTCCTTAATGTCTACGGTTTCCAGATGGGAAAGAAGCGCCTCACCTTTATACCATGGCATGTTGTCAGATTTGGTTGTAACGTTGTCACCTTCTGTGGCAGATACCGGAATAATAGTTACATTGGCAAGTTTCAGTTCTTCTATCAGTGCTGCGATCTGATTCTCAATGTCGCGGAAACGTTTTTCATCATATTCAATAAGATCCATTTTGTTTACTGCAAATACAAAGTAACGGATTCCCATCAATGCGCAGATTCTTGCATGACGTCTTGTCTGTACCAGTACTCCCTGTGAAGCATCCACCAGGATAACTGCCAGATCTGCAAAGGACGCACCCACTGCCATGTTTCTTGTATATTCTTCATGTCCGGGTGTATCTGCAACAATGAAGCTTCTGTTATCTGTTGTAAAATAACGGTATGCAACATCAATGGTGATTCCCTGTTCACGCTCTGCCATCAGACCGTCCAGAAGAAGAGAATAATCAATGGCACCGCCTCTGCTTCCTACTTTGGAATCCAGCTCCAGAGCTTTCTCCTGATCTGTATAGAGAAGCTTTGCATCATAAAGAATATGTCCGATCAGAGTGGATTTTCCATCATCCACACTTCCGCATGTAATAAATTTCAATAATCCTTTCATCCTAGAAATACCCCTCTCTCTTTCTTCTCTCCATGCTGCCCGCTGCCTCGTGGTCAATCACCCTGCTGGTACGTTCAGAAGAAACAGCACTTAACGTCTCATCAATAATCTCATCCAGAGTATCTGCTTCAGATTCAATACCTCCAGTAAGCGGATAGCATCCAAGAGTACGGAATCTGACTTTTTTGTTTTCAATCTTTTCACCCGGACGGAGTTTTAATCTGTCATCATCCACCATAATGATATTTCCGTCTCTGTAGATGACCGGTCTTTCTTTCGCAAAATATAACGGTACAATTTCGATATTTTCACGCTGAATGTACTGCCAGATATCCTTTTCTGTCCAGTTGGAAATTGGGAATACTCGCATACTCTCTCCCTTCTGGATCTTAGTGTTATAAAGCTTCCACATCTCCGGTCTCTGGTTTTTCGGATCCCATGCCTGAGCTAAATTACGGAAAGAGAAGATTCTTTCTTTTGCTCTGGATTTCTCCTCATCACGACGGCCGCCTCCAAATGCCGCTGTAAATCCATATTTGGTCAGAGCCTGTTTTAACGCCTGTGTTTTCATGATATCTGTATATGCAGAACCATTGTCAAATGGATTGATTCCTGCCTTTACACCCTCTTCATTGGTGTAAACCAGCATATCAATTCCGTTTTTCTTTGCGATTCTGTCGCGGAATTCGATCATCTCATGGAATTTCCATGTAGTATCAATGTGAAGGAACGGGAATGGAGGTTTCTCCGGGTAAAATGCCTTCATCGCCAGATGGAGCATAACGGAGCTGTCCTTTCCTATAGAATAGAGCATAACCGGCTTTTCACACTCGGCTGCTACTTCTCGCATAATATAAATCGCCTCTGCCTCAAGCGCATCAAGATGAGATAAGTTACTCATTGCATTATCCTCCTCTGTTTGTTTATACTCGGAATCTTTTCGTACTTGAGCAAATACACTAGAGCGTGTCTGAAAAATCATTCCCGCAATCTGCACGCCCCACTTTGCGGTATATTTTGTCCGAATTCGGTTGTCGTAGCCCGCTACGACGCCCTCATCCGAACAAAATCTCCCACAAATTGTGACGCACATCTTGCGTAAAGCATTTTTCAAACACACTCTAAAGACTCTGAGAGTACATACTTGTGTTTAATATTTATTAGCGTCTTTCTTATTAACCTGAATAGTGATCTTAGTGCCATCCGGCTTCTCCACTGTCCATGTGGAAATATCCGGTTTCTCTGATACAACCATACTTGCACCTCTGCCTCCCACATCAGCTCCAAGGAAAAAGCGGATGGCATCATGCCTGCATTCCTTAATACAGGAAGTACATCCCCAGCAGTCTCTTACCTGACGGATAAAGGCTTTGTTCTCTTTATCCTTTTTGATCAGATTTCCGGGACAGGCTTCGATACATCTGCCGCATCCTGCACATTTACTTTTCTGAATCCGAATGCTCATCTCTCACCTGCTCCTTTCTCTGCTGTATTCAAACCTGTATTTTCCTTTGTGATCAGGTCACGATATAAGATCTTAATCTCGCCGTTTTCCATACGGGAGTTTACATATTTCATCCACTCTTCGCTCTGCTGCGGGTAGTCTGTATTCTCTCCGAAACTATGCCATCTGGTTTCCTTTCTGGCTGCCAGATGTGCGATCACTGCCTGGCACACGATCAGTCGTTCGCGAAGTTCATAAATCTGCATCAGTTCATAAGTATCTGTTGCTGCCAGAGTGTCAACTACTGGCAACAATGCTGCGATCTTTTCATCTGCCTTTGCAAGACTCATCCCGCTGTATCTGTAGTCTGTACCGATTCCTCCTGCGTACTGATCCATAATCTTCTGCATGGCTTCCTCAAGCTGCTCTGCATTCATCAAAGAACGGGAAGCATTCAAATGTGATTCGTATTCTGCCTTCTTAGCTATTGCAGTTTGAGACAGCTCCTGTTCTCCGCCACGCTCTAAAGCCTCTTCCTTATTTTCCGCTGCGATCCGGTCATCATCTTTGCCATTCAGATATTCCAAAATCGCCTCCGCTGCGATCTCACCTTCTGCCAGTGCGCCGGTTACATATTTCTGCGGACATCCTCCTGCTACGTCTCCGGCTGCATATAAACCTTCAATAGTTGTAGCTCTGTTATTATCTACCCAGTAACCGCTGGCTGTATGTCCGCCTACAATATATGGCTCTGTGCCCTCAATCTCTACATTCTCTTCGGATGGTCCTTTTCCGGCTTCCATCCATTTCAGAGTCTGGGACGGTGCCATATTCAGGTAAGCTTTGTAAAGGTCCTGCTCCTGTTCTTTGGAAATACCTTCCGTTCTGAGATAACATGGACCGTTTCCTTCTCTGTTCTCCATGACTGTACCGTAAACTCGCTGGGAAGTTGTCAGACCATATTTTGTTTCATAAATATCACCATGTGCATTGACCTGTCTGGCCCCAACACCCTGAGCAATAGTTCCTGTAGGAGCAATCGTGTCCTTACATCTCAATGCAATGAAACGCATCTCAAAGGTTGTCATCTCCGCACCGGAAAGAAGTCCCATTGCATATCCTGCACCTGTATTAAACGGAGGATACCACATCTTATGTCTGGAAAATCCCGGATTATTCGGTCTGTAAAGTCCCGCTGCACCACCTGTGGCACAAAGAACTGCTTTCGCATCAATGTCATAGAAAATATCCTCATTAACGCTAAATCCAACTGCGCCTGTGACTTTTTTGTTTTCTGTTTTATAATCTGTAATATTTACATGATTGAGAACCGTAACATTCTCCTGTTCAGCTGCCGCCTTTGCAAGGATTGGCTTCATATTTTCGCCATTGATCTTGATGTTTCGGTTTCCTCTGGCAACATATTTTCCGTTTTCGTCCTTCAGGATGACCAGCCCCAGATCTTCCATCACCTTTGTCACATGATTCAGTCTCTCTGACATGGTAAGAAGAAGGTCTTCTCTTACGATTCCATGGGCATCCTTTTTGGCATAATCCACATAATCCTGCGGCACTCTGCCTTCTGTAATATATGCGTTCAATGCATTCACGCCCGCCGCCAGACATCCGCTTCGCTTAATATTCGCTTTCTCTGCGATCAGAACTTTTCTGCCGCTTTTTTTGCCGATCACATAGGCTGCAAAGCATCCTGCCGTACCGCCGCCGATGATCAGCACATCTGTCCTGATTCTCTCTGTTCTCATTCTCTCTTACCCTTTCCTCCATACCAGTGTGCCAACAAGTTGATTTTCCGATCAGTCTTGCCTCTGAATTTCTTATTTCTTCATTGTCGTCAGTCGCCGCAGCCACCGCTGTCAGATAATTACAAAGTCATCCCTTACAGCCTCATTTTCGATCAGCTGTACACTGTCACCTCTCAGTGCAAAAATCCTGTAAAGGAATACATTCACAGTCTCACCTTCCCGGATATCTGCTTTCTCCAGGCTTCTTCTGGCAGTTACTACGGAATTGTTGACTCTCACCTGAAGTTCCAGATTATCTCCCCTGAAAGAAACCCGTTCAACCACTCCCCGGGATACGGAAGTTTTGAACTTCTCCACCTCATCCAGTTTAGAGATTTTTACAAATTCCGGGCGGACAATGATCTTGTCTGCTCCTTCTGCCTGAGCAAAGGTATGGAAATCATCCGCATCTTTCAACACAGATGGCTGTCCGAAGAAGGACGCTGTAAAAGCTGTCTCAGGATTTCTATAAACCCCTATAGGAGTTCCTTTCTGTTCGATCCGTCCTGCATTAGTGATAATAATCTCATCTGCTACTTCAATGGCCTCATCCTGATCATGAGTAACGAAAATACTGGTAATTCCCAGCTTCCCGATCATCTCTTTTAACCAGCTTCGCAGTTCCTGACGGATTTTTGCATCAATGGCTGCAAAGGGCTCATCCAGAAGCAGCACCTGGGGATTTGGAGCAAGGGCTCTGGCAAATGCCACCCTTTGCCTCTGACCGCCGGATAACTGGCTTGGATATCTTTTTTCCAGTCCTTCCAGCCCCACCAGTTTGATCAGCTCTCTGACTCTGGCATCAATTTTCTTCTTATCAGCCTTCTGAACCTTCAAACCAAATGCAACGTTATCATAAACTGTCATATAGCGAAACAACGCATAATTCTGAAATACAAATCCAATCCCACGCTGACTGGCCGGAACATCATTTACCACTTTTCCATCAATAATGACCTCTCCGCTGTCCGGGGTTTCCAGACCTGCGATCATTCGAAGAATAGTTGTCTTTCCGCTTCCGCTTGGTCCCAACAGACCAATCAGTTTACCTTTCTCAATTCCGAAATTTACATTCCTTGATGCCTGGTAAGAACCATATGTCTTATTGATATTTTTTAACTCTACATACATATCAGGCTTCCTTCTTTCCTTTATATTCAATCAGGCTTCTGACTACCAGAATGATAACTGCCATGATCACAAGCAGCGAAGATACGGCAAACGCCGGAACATACTGAAACTCATTAAACAAAATCTCTACATGAAGAGGAAGTGTATTGGTCTTTCCTCTTAAATGTCCGGAAAGTACAGATACCGCTCCAAACTCTCCCATTGCTCTTGCCGTACAGAGCACAACTCCGTACAGTAATGCCCATTTGATATGAGGGAATGTGATCTTCCAGAAAATGGTCCATCCACCTGCTCCCATCAGGGCTGCCGCTTCCTCCTCATCGCTTCCTTCTGCTTCCAGAACCGGAATCAGTTCTCTGGAAATAAAAGGAAAGGTTACAAATACAGTTGCAATAATGATTCCCGGTACAGAGAATATAACTTTCATCCCTAACTTCATGAGAAAAAAGTAAACAGGACTCTGTCGTCCGAAAATCAGAAGAAAGATCAAACCTGCAATAACAGGGGAAATAGTAACCGGAAGATCGATCAGGGTAGTGAGAAGCTTTTTACCCCTGAACTGAAACTTCGTCAGTGCCCAGGCTGCAAAAACACCAAAAACAGTGTTAAAAACAACTGCAAAGAGTGTTGCCTTCACTGTAAGAAGAAGTGCTTTGATGGTGTACTCATCTGTCACTGCAGCTGCATAGACCTTCCATCCGCTCCGCAATGCTTCTGTGATCACAGTGATCAGAGGAAGAAGGAGCATGACTGCCAGAAACAAAACACTGATCCCGACAAGCAGCCATTTTGTAATTTTCTCCGAAGTCTTTTCATTGTTGTCCATCAGGCATTTCCTCCTCTTAAAATTCTTGCATTTCTCTGCTGTATCATACTGTTAAGGAACAGAATGAAAAATGAAACTGCCAACATCACAAGTGCGATTGCCGTTGCACTTGAATAATCAAATTCCTGAAGCTCTGACATAATAACCAGCGGTGTGATTTCTGTATAATAGGGTTTATTTCCTGCGATAAATACAACACTTCCATATTCACCCAGACATCTTCCGAACGCAAGTCCGGTCCCTGCAAAGATCGCGGGCTTCAGTTCCGGAAAAATGACCTTCCAGAAGATAGTTGTTTTCTTTGCTCCCAGCACTCCTGCTGCCTCGCTGTAAGAATTATCCATCTTTTCCAGAACCGGCTGTACACTTCGCACAACGAACGGTATTCCTACAAATATCATAGCCACTGTAATACCTATTCTTGTGTATGCGATCTTGATACCGAATCCTGCAAAAAAGCTGCCGACAATTCCCGAATCTGAGGTCAGGGATGTCAGTGCAATACCTGCTACCGCTGTGGGAAGAGCAAAGGGAAGTTCGATCACCCCATCCATAAGTCTCTTGCCCGGAAAATCATATTTCACAAGCACCCACGCAAGAACAGTTCCCATAATTCCATTTATTACTGCTGCTGCAAAAGCACATACAAAACTGGTATAAAAGGATGCCAGCACTCTGGCCCTTGTGATGGTTTCGATAAAATCTTTAAAACTCAGCTTCGCTGTGTAGACCACCAGGCTTGCCAGGGGGATCAGAACTACCAGACTCAATATGGAAATGGTAATTCCCATGGAGAGCCCAAACCCTGGAATCACCGGTTTATTTCTTTTTTTCATAATCAATTACCACCTCTCCTGTCTCATATATTCTGTGTGTGCTTATGCTCTTGCTTCATCTTGTCTTCCTTTATCTCTCATAAATCTGATCGAAAATTCCGCCATCTGTGAAATGTTTCTCCTGCACTTTATCCCATCCGCCATAATCACTGATATTTGCCAGATTTATATTCAGATCAAACGTATCACTGTGCTTCTTCAGGATTTTCTCATTGGTGGGGCGGAAATAATTCTCTGCTGCGATCTCCTGTGCTTCGTCGGAATACAGATAATTCAAATACTCAGTTGCCACATCTCTTGTATCTCTGTAATCCACCACTTCATCTACCACCGCCACAGAAGGCTGTGCCAGAATACTTACGCTTGGAGTAACAATCTCATACTCATCCGGATAATCCCGCATGGATAGATAAGCTTCATTTTCCCACGCAACCAGCACATCTCCTTGTCCGTTCTCCACGAAAGAGGTCGTTGCACCTCTTGCGCCTGAGTCAAGAACCACCACATTCCGGTAAAGTTTCTTAATAAATTCCTTCATCTGCGCTTCATCGCCACCATACTTTTTATCTGCGTAAGCCCACGCTGCCATGTAGTTCCATCTGGCACCGCCGGAGGTTTTCGGATTTGGTGTTACTACTCCCACTCCTTTTTTCGTCAGATCGTCCCAGTCTTTGATATCCTTGGGATTTCCTTTCTTCACCAGAAATACGATAGTGGATGTATAAGGAGAACTGTCATTGTCAAATTTATCTTTCCATCCTGCCTTGATCAGCCCTGCGTTTTCAATAGACTCAATATCATATTCCAGTGCCAGGGTTACCACATCTGCATCCAGACCATTGGCTACCTCAAGTGCCTGTTTCCCTGAACCGCCATGGGACTGTATCACTTCCACATCTTCCCCGGTCTTCTCCTTCCAGTGGTCTTCAAATATTTTATTATACTGTTCAAACATCTCTCTGGTAGGATCATAGGAAACATTGGTGACAGACACCGTTTTTCCAAAAGCCTGTACCGGCATCAGTGCCAGTACAACTGCAAGACCAAAGGCAAATAATTTTCTGATCATGTTTCATCTCCTTTAAAGTACCAGTAGTTTTTTGCATTCTCTACTTTTCATAGTTATTCGATATGTTTTATATGATATTACAAGAAATGACAGAATTTGTCAATAGTGTATTAAAATAAGTACAATTTATGTTGTGTAGATAAGAACACAAAAAAAGCAGCATCCTGAAATACAGAATGCTGCAGTCAAAATTACATATTTTTTATTCGGCAGAAGCTGCTGCCTTTTCTTTCTCCGGGAAAAGCTTTCCGAAAATAAATCTTACGAATGGTCCGGCATAAAAGATCTGCCAGAAGAATGCCATCGGGAAGTTCATTGCTGTTGTCTGGAGCCATGTGGGAATGATCTGACTTGCCGGTGCATGTTTGATCAGCACAGTTGCCGCAAAGCTCATACATGGACACATAAATGCAACGGATACTGCTGAGATTGCAAGTACAAGGTGGAACGGATTATCTCTTCTCATATCCACAATACCAAATGCAATCTTCTTTGCAAGACCACCGATGATAAAGAAATCAAGAATAAATGCAATCGGTCCCATGAATGTTAATTCATGAAAAGCTAACAGAAATGTCTCATTTGTCATTGTCCCTGTATTCAGTACAATGTTGTAGCAGATCATGGCATAAACCATTACAAACACCATGATAATTGTAAAAATAACTTCCTGAAACTTGTTTTTAGGCATAAAAAATCCTCCTTAGATAGTATGAATAACATCAATTAGAGATTTGTGTTGTTCATAACCATCCAGGAGGATGTACCGTTTCCAATAATACCAAATATCTGTTTCTTAAATTTACCGTTGGTTATTATACGGACTGTTTTAAAAAAAGTCAAGGATTTTTTCAGTACCTGCAGTGTGAATCAGGGAACAAAGTTTATCTCTACAAATACGGGATCCCCGGTATCTCCGGATAACTGCCCATTCCGATCAGAAGCTCCAGACCTGTCTGTCTGGCATTTAATACCGCTGTCTTAGCAGCACTGGCATCTCCGGAAACTGCCAGGATCACTTCATTGGAATGGCTGGTTCCCTTATTCGGCGTCATATATTTCGCAATGGAAAGAGGCGCTGATTTCATCGCAGTATCTGCCATCACAAGCCCTATTGCAGCCGGAGAACCCGCCATAAACCCAAAGGCTTCTCCAACCGGTACTCCGAATGCTTTATTCAGAGCCTGTCCTGCACTGGCTGAATAGGCAAATTCCAGATGTCCACTCTCGCTGATATAGAGCTCACCTGCATATTTATTCGTAAGTTCCAAAGCCATAGATACGGCATGGCGAACATCCGAGACATCAGTTCCCCCAAGAACAATATAGTTTCCATGACCACCCCATCCCTTGGTATCCCTCGGCAATTCTATGGAAAGAACCTCTGTGTTGGTTGCTTTCACCGCATCATCGATAGCAGTGATCTGCCCTGCAGCACCTGTACGGGAGCTGAACAATCCCAGACAGCGATACTTCATTCCTACGTTCATAGTCTCCAGCAAAGTATCATCAATCCCTGAAATCACAAGCCCGATCGTATCCAGAACTGCGTTTCCTACAAATTCATTTCTTGTACAGTTTGTACTTATCTTGTGTACATCTATCATTTGAAATCCTCTCCCGTTCTTTTTCCTGTATTTACTCTGTTAATGGGTATCTTCCGTATACCGCTCTCTGAGTCAGGCAACAACTTTCTGCGCGTTTTTTCTTATAGCAATTCCATGAAATAATGATAACATGAAACCATTTTACCGTAAAGTTAGATCATGCACATTCCTTGGATTTCTGCGACTTTTCCTCCCCTGCGGAGATTGTGAATATCTGCCTGACTTATAGCAAAAGAGTCCTTCTGTTTCCCACTACATTAATAATAACAAGTTTCTGATAGATTGCCCGATATGGGCTTAGAATTTATAGATGTGTACAAATTTTCCGGTAAAGATAACTATCAATTTTAAGAAATACTTCAGAATCTTCACATATTTTGTTCAAACTCTTTAAGAGAAGAGGCTTTCAGCGAAAGCTGAAACCATGCATTAAGTTTATCGAACTCTGTTTCAGAAATGATATTCTCTCTTAATTCTGCAGGAATAGCAAACTTAGATTCCAGAGACTCAATAATGCATTGAACAAGCATTTTCTGACTTCCTTCCTGTATTCCTTTTTGCTTTTCATTACGCATCATTTCTTCTAACAGCATATAGCGTTCCTCCATCCCACGATTCTGCTTAATCTTATTAATACTATCCTGCAGATGTCTGACAAATGGATCTGTCGTTGAAATCTCTTCTGTTCGCCCGGTATTTTTTACATAATCCAGAAACTGCAGTAACTCTTCAGGAATACCATCTCTGTTCCTTCCATGTGCGTTGAGATAAACCGTTTTCACGCCATCACTTACAGATTTTCCCGTTTCTTCACAGACCATACCTGTTGAATAACGATACAATCCATCACCGAATGGATCAAAATCACAGATAAAAATAACATAAGTATCCGGAAGATTCTCATAGGAATCACCCGCAAGTAATGCATCCATGTCTATCTGGTCATGATAATAGCGGCTTCTTTTCGGAAGAAATCTCTGCAAAGTAACCTGCATCTCCACATTGAAACGTGTTCTGTCAGCATCTGCAGCATAAACATCCAGACGAACCCCATGATATTCTGAATGATATGCCATGGTTTTCTCTGTCTGAATGTGTACTTCCGAAATCGGAATTCCCAATGCCAGTTCCAGCACTCTTCGACAGATTTCCGGATCAGACATCACTGCTGCAAACATAAACGCATCCCGTATTGTCAGATCTTTGAATTTTCTGGTTTCCATTCTTCTGTCCTTTCCGAAGCAGAAGAACTCTTCGGGCTTAGTATACCGCAGAAAGATAGGTTCAGCAAGAAGAACTTTTCGACAAAACTTTATAAAAATTGCACGTCCAACTCATTACTTAGACGATAACAAGTCAACGTGCAATTATTTAACACTTAAATACCCAAAATCCTTTATTTTTTCTAACTATTATCAACAACATCTAGACGTTTTTGTTTTAGACCATGGTCCATATTTTTTCTTTCCATTTACAATTTTATATGCTCTAACTTTCGCTTTTGATTGTCCGATAGTAGATCCTGCCTCAGAATAAGAGCATTTTTTGTTGTAACATAATGAGACTGCCATTTTCCCTCAGCTAGTAAAGTAACTTTAACCTGGTATCCTGATGCTCCAGGTAACTGTATATTCTACTCCATCTGCAGGTGGTACCATCCAACGTCCATCTCCTGTTTTTTTCCAATTATATATTACAGGTGTTTTTAAGTCTACTTTTTTAGTAGCTGCACTGGCGGATATTGGATGCATAGTTGAAATCAGCAACAATGCCATACACCAAAGTAAGACTTTTTTTATTATTTTCTGCATATTTTGCTATCCTCTTTTTTAACCAATATATCTATAAATGAGCAAATTTGAAAAATTGCACAAAATTATCCCGCTAACTTCATAAATGCATCAAAATCATTACTTTCTTTTGCACATCGGAAGAGATACTGATACTTTTCTGTCTGGATAATGCTTCCAATTCGGTGGTAGCCTTTTTCAAAAGAACAGAATCCACCTGCCAGCATAATAAGACAGTGTTTCGTCCACTGACAGTGAGACGTCTGTGCTGAGAAAAGCCTGTAGTGCTTTGGGATTTCCAAATGCTTTTTCCGGATAACTTAAAAGAACTACGGCATTTTCAATACCATTGAGTTTTCCCTCATATCGATACACGTAGTATTTTTGCTTTTTCACGGTCACAAGTTGAAAATTGGAACGTGTGATCGATAAAAGAGCAGCAAATTCATTAAGTTTCTTTTTGAATCCAACTGGAAGTTCTTTAGTCTTCAAAAGGTTTTGGACTAAATTTACTCTCGTAGTCAGGTCCAAGTGTATTGTGTGGATAAAATTAGACAAATCTGTCTGCATTTTATTCAGAGAAATCTCATGATCTGAAATGCTCTCTGCCCGAATCTGTCTGCGCAGAGACTGATGAAACAGAAATGTCTGCAGAAGAAGTGCGAACACTACACTTGCAATGCACAGAACAAGCAGTGCCCTCCGCATTGTCCACCTTTTTTTCATTATTCCTTCCCCCTCATGTCAAGCGGATAAAAATCATCCGCTTTGTCGCGGCTCTACATCGAATAACTGCTCCGCAGTTTATTCGGTTAGATACCTGATAATTCTGTAGCAATTCCTGTAAATTTCACATTCTGATAAACAGATACAAAATGCATTATCTACAAAAAATCACCATATATCCTTATCATAATTATACATTATCACAATTATAATACAGGAATTTTGCATTGAAAAGCAAAACAGGAAACTTCCATCAAAAAAACAGCAGTAAAGTGTATGTCAATCCAATCCACCTTACTGCTGCCTGTTTTTCCTGATAACATCTAACTCAATATTTGTCAAACAGATATTCACAATCCGCTTCGCTGGCTGCTCATAATTTTATGTTCAGTAACACCCTTTGCGGCATATTTACTTTTCAATATGTACTGCACCTACTGCGCGGATATTCATTGGATATACGTTCTCTTTTCCGGCAAATTCAGAAATATAGGAAACATAGTTCTCTGTTTCTTCTTCCGGCACTACGCACATGATAACACCGGCAAATCCGCCTCCATGGATACGGCAGATACCTTTGCCCAGTTTCTCAAGGAAGAGATCTGTAAGAGCAAGCGCAACAGAAATCTTCTGCTCTGTATATGCTTTGATCGGATAGCAGTTCTGAAGTAATTCCCAGGAAGATTTTCCTGATTCACTGAGAAGCTTCAGTACAGTCTCACCATCTTTCTCTTCAACTGCTTTTGCAGCTCTCTCTACACGTTCGTTCTCTTTGAAGAAATGAATCGCTCTTAAGATTGCTCTGTCATTATCGATCTTATCCATGTTTGCAAGCACTTTCTCAAGAGTTGTCTCACAGAGAAGCTCTGCTCCTGCTGCCTTGGCTGCTTCTTTCATTTCCATAGGGATCTCAGAGTATTCTTCACTTAAATCAGCATGACCTTTTCCTGTATTAACGATTACAAGATGATGATCATAATCATGGAAAGAGAAGTTTACTTTCTCATATTTAGGATTCTCTCTGTCTGAGAAGTCCAGAAGGATCGGTCCGCCAACTGCACATGCAAGCTGATCCATTAATCCGGAAGCCTTCAGCCAGTAAACATTCTCAGCATACTGTCCTGCTTTTGCATAGTTGATGTATGTCATTGCACCATCATTAAAGAAATAATTAATGATGGAACATACCAGCATTTCGAAAGATGCAGAAGAGCTTACACCTGCTGCGCGGATTACATTTGTGGTCACATAAGCATCAAAACCGGCTACTTTAAAACCGAATTTCTGAATAGCTTCCACCATACCTGCTACCAGAGATACGGTTCCCTGAGCCTTCGGTACGCTGGCAAGATCATTGATGTCTACGACAACTTCCTTGTCATATCCTTCACTGGTGATACGGATAACACTGCTGTTGTTCGGGTAAGCTGCACCGATGGTATCCATGTCAATACTGCCTGCGATTACGCGACCGCCATTATGATCTGTATGGTTTCCGATGATCTCTGTTCTTCCCGGTGCTGTAAAAAATTCTGCTATATCATGATGGTAAATTTCTGCGAAATGATCAGCTACAGCCTGAAAACGTGCTGCTGATTTCTCTGCTTCGCCGTAAATACGTGTCAATTCATTTTTATTTGGAATATTCATTGTAAAAATCCTCCGTTCATTTTTCCGGTCTGACCGCTGATACATAGTTTTATGAGTACTATGTACTGACAATTTTCACGGTTTACAGTGGCAGTGCAGGTGTGAAAACCAGCGGCAGACGGGAATATGTGTATGAAAGTTTGGGAGCAGCCTTATCAGCTACACTCTTGAATTAAAGTATACCCTGCTGTGTCATAAAATTCCTTGATAATCTAAGGGGAAAATAGTAAAATCTTGCGTTTATATCTATATAAGTGTACAATACATTATATAAGTCATCAACAGCAATTTCGCATAACGGTCTTTCTCTGATGCAGCAGGTTGTCTGCAATATTTTCCGGAATTGCTATAAGATAGGATAATTAAAGATCATCATATATTCTCAATGGAGGACGCATATATAATGGCAGAGATCATAACCGACGGCTCACAGAAAGAACTGAAGAAACATGGCAGTGATGAATTTCCGCTGCTGGTAAGCTACGAGAAACTTTCCGGCTACAAATCCGGCTCCTTTCTCTGGCACTGGCATCCTGAGATAGAAATCACCCTTGTCCTGGATGGACAGATTCTCTATAAAGTAAACCAGTGTACCTACCACATGAAAGCAGGAGATATCCTTCTGGGAAATGCCAATGTACTCCACGCAGGCTTCATGGAAGATATGAAAGACGGCAAATATGTCTCCATCACTTTTCTGCCAAAGATTATCTATGGTTCCTACGGAAGTATCCTGCGCAGGAAATATGTGGAGCCATTTTTACACAATTTCTCCCTTCCTGCAGTCTACATTGACTATTCGCAGCCCTGGCATGAAGTTTTTTCTGAATATGTAAGAGAAATCATAACTCTGTATGAAGAGAAAAAAGAATTTTACGAACTGGATATCACCAGAACGCTGCAGAAGCTGTGGCGCTGTATGCTGCAGAATCTTCCGGAGAACCTCCCCTATACGGAACACAGCAAACTGGAACGCAACCGTATGCGTGAAATCATGGATTATCTGGAACACAATTACATGAACAAAATCCAGATGAAAGATATCGCAGAGGAAATCCACCTCTGCGAGAGTGAATGCAGCCGGTTATTCAAGAGATACATGAACGTATCCCTGTTTACATTTCTGCAGGAATACCGGGTGGAACGGAGCCTTGAATTTCTCCTCAGCTCCGACGACAGCATCATGGAAGTCGCCCAGAAATCCGGCTTCACAGACTCCAACTACTATGCCAAGGTATTCTCCAGAGTGAAGGGCTGCAGCCCGCAGAAATATAGAAAACAAAACACCAAAAAAGAATAATACAACATACGAAAGGAATTAAATAAATTTCTTCCGGCCGTTCAGCATCAGGCACGTTATGTGAAATTACTTGGGGAATAATCCATCAAAAAAACTGCTATATCAAACATTTCCTGGTATATGTTTCTTTGAATAACAATCCCAATACATCATTCTTGTTTCTATAGCAGTTTTTAGTCAATCCCTGTCTTTATATTCTTTCGGTAACTCTCAAAATATTTTTTATTCTATTACTTTATACACAGCAGTTCCAAATGCAGGAAGTGTACATCTTCCTGTTGCTTCTGTTTTATCATAAAGTGCGATCATTGGTTTCTGAAGTGTATATTCAATCTTTTCAGCCTGATAGTTTAATACAAAAATGTATTTCTCTCCATCCTTCTCACGCATAATCACTTCCGCTGTTTCCGGAGCTTCAATATATTCTTTAAATGGCTCTTTAATCTTCAGATAATCAAACAATGCTTCAGTATTTTCCTTATTGAAAGTTGCCCCCAGATGTAATACCTGTCCTTTGCCAACTGCATGGCAGGTAAGCGCAGGATTTCCTTCATAATAACTGTTTCCATAGATGGCCAGTGTTTTTGTGCCTTCCAGCGGTGTAATAATATCATTAAATACTGGCATTGGAATTTTCTTATCGCTAAACTCTGCAAATACCTCGTCTTCTGCAGGACTTGTAAATGTAAAATCACGTACATCTGTACCGGTAAGTTCTGCTAGCAACCCCGGCTGTGGAAGCATCACACATTTACCATTCATATCTTTATAACCTGAACGGCATCCGATAACCAATGTTCCGCCCTGCTCAACATATTCTTTCAGAAGTTTCACGCGTTCTTCACTGATTAGAACCGGATGTGCATAAAACAGTACCGGATATTTCATCAGATCTGTAAGTTCACTGTCCTCCTGCAGATATACAATGTCATATGGTGTATGTGTCAGCTGAGCAGCTTTAAAGATTCCCTGCTCGCTTGCTCCTGCTACTCTGTTATGCCATGTATCTACAGAAGTATCCCATTCATTATCGTAATCTTTAACGATTGCAAATGCTGCTTTATATTCTGAATTGCATACACCGTCAATTGCTTTTAACTTCTTATAGAAATCCTGAACCTCTCTGTATTTGCGATTCTCGCGATTATCATAATCCAAAATTCCATGCCAGTAGATTTCTGTACCAAATGTACAGGTTCTCCAACGGAAGAAAGATATATAATCAGCACCGTGAGCAACACTTTGCATTGCCCAGAGAGTTAACTGACCTGGACGCGGGGATGGTGCTTCCATCCTGGTAGACCATCCGTTCCCACCAGACTGCTGTTCCATAATTCCAAAATGTGGACAGATTGAGCGTACTTCCGTCAGATTATGGGACCACTTACGGTCATTCAGATCATCACTGTGTAACGGATCGCGATCCAGTCCATACGCAAAATCCGGATAAGAGTCATAACAGTAAACATCCAGAGATTCTTTCTCCATCTTATGATTATCAAGATTCCAGAATTTACCGTTTGTTGTAATATAGTCTCCCGGTTTCAGATATTTTCTGATAATCTCTGCCTGCATTTTGCAGAAATGGCGAGCACTTGCAGAAATAAAACGGATGTAATCCAGATGCTGATGTGGATTAACTGCCCGATTTACAACAGGACGAAGAACATAAATCTGATCCCACTCCGTATAAGTCTGATTCCAAAACACCGTTCCCCATGCTTCATTTAGTTTTTCCAACGTTCCATACTTATTTCTCAGAAACTCACGAAATGCCACAGTATCTGTTTCTGAATAAAATTCATCAACTTCACAGTTAATCTCATTGTCAATCTGCCATCCCACAATTGCCGGATGTTTCCCATAATGAGCAGCCTCTCTCTCCACGATCCTGGCACAAAGCCTCTGATAAACCGGTGAATTATAATTGTAATGTCGTCTTCCACCATGTCTCAAAAGTACACCATCTTTTGTTGCATTCAACACCTCTGGATATTTCTCAGTCAACCATGCCGGAGGAGTTGCTGTCGGTGTTCCGAAGATTACCTTCATTCCTTTCTCACTGCAGAGATCAAGAAATTCATCAAAATAATCATAGGTGAAAACACCCTCTTCCGGTTCTACTTTACTCCATGCAAATTCTGCAATACGGATCACGGAGATACCTGCTTTTTTCATTCTGTCAAGATCATCTGACCAGAGTTTTTTATCCCAATGTTCCGGATAATAACAAGTTCCCATTGTCAGTTCGTTCCATTTGTAGTTTTGTTTTGCATTCATTGTTTTTGTCCTCCACCCATTATTAAAGTTTATCTGGCCTGTTATTCTCATGGTTCTCCATAACAGGAGTCCTAAATGATACTTCTGTTCCTTTGCCCAATGCACTTGTGATATGAAACTCACAGGCCGGGCCATACAGCAAATTTAGCCTTCTATATACATTGCTCAATCCAATACTGCTCTTTTTACTCTTGTTACTGTAGTTCAGAATGACTTGCTGCAACTGTTCCTCATCCATTCCTTTTCCATTATCTTTCAGAGTAAACTGCAGATATTTTTCTTCGCACAATTTAATATCAATCCACAGGATTCCTTTTTCAATCTGTTCCTCCAGTCCATGTACAATACTGTTCTCTATCACAGGCTGAACAATAAAGCTTGGAATATAAAAATCCAGAACTTCATCAGGAATATCATGTCTAATCTCTATTTTATCACCAAATCTGTATTTCTGGATAAACAAGTAGTTATCTACGACTTCCATCTCCTGCTTAACTGTGTAATAATCTTCACGCTTGATACTTGCACGTAAAAATTTTCCCAGTGCAACTGCCAGCTCCGTCACTTCATTGTTTCCATTTGTAAAACCAAGCCAGCTAATCGTATCCAGACAATTATACAGGAAATGAGGATTGATCTGCATTTTCAGAAATTCAATCTCTGCTTCTCTGTTCGCTATCTCCAGGGCATAGTTCTTCTCAATCAGATTCTGTACACTGTCTGCCAGTTGATTATACACCATACCAATCTGACTGATTTCATCCTGGCTTTCAACTTCAAAACGAGAATCAAAGTCGCCCTCCTGATATGCCATCATACTGGCAACCAGTTTCTTTGTAGGTTTCATCATAATCTTTGTCGCACATCGCATTGTAATCAGCGATGCAAAAATTACAATTGCAAATATAATCAGTACACTTATAAATGCAATTCCTATGTTCTTCCACAATTGTGCTACGTTAATTGTCGAAATCAGAAGCCATCCATTGTCCATATATCGATATGTAAAATAACTGCTCTTTCCAGTACAAGGATCTTTCACAATTTCAAGTTTCTTAAAATCTCTGGTTATCAGGGGAAAAATACTTCCAACCATTTCCTCTTCACTGGATGAAATAATACTCATATTATTATCTATAAGATAAAAACGGTTTTTATAAGTACTAGGAACCGACCGGAGTTTCTCATTAAAATACGAGTTCTTACACTCAATGGACATATATCCAATGGGTTTGAAATCGTTCACACTTAAAATTGCACGATACAGTCTAATCATTCCCTCTGTATCTACTGACCAGATAGCACCGCCATTTTTCTGATAAATCTGTTCCTTTGTAACATAGTCAACAGTTAATTTTTTCCCCTGTGATCCTATTACAATTTCTATATCATCCAATGAATAAATTCTGGCTGACACAATTCCTGAAATACTGAAAACACTTCCACGTATATCCTTCGAGATCGCCGCTTTTTCCACCTGAAAAGCAGTCTGCTCAGGATTCAAATGCATCTGATGATTAATTTTTTCCAAATTCTCCTGCACGCTGTTATTAATCAGAATTGACACTGAAAGCTGATCAATCTGACTGATTCTCTCCATAAGTCCCGTCTCCGCTGCCATGGTAACATCATTCATATGCGCTTTGGCCTGTGAATTGTAAACGCATGAAAAACGCAGGCCAAAAACTGTCAGCAACACAATACAGGAAACAAACATCAGCCACATATAAACAATAAAAATCTTATTTATCAGACTGTCTTTTGTTCTTAAACCGTTTTTCTTCTTTGATTTCTCCCATTTCACCATATCATTTTCCGTTTCCTGCTTTATTATTCAATATTTCATAAAGCCCCCATACCGTCTCTTCACTTTCATTTCTGTAATTGGACGGTGTGCATCCAAAGGTTTTCTTGAACAGCTGAGAAAAATAATGTTGATCATTAAAACCAGTTTTTTCACATACATCGCTGATCTTTTCTCCCATTTTGAGAAGATTTGCGGCACACATCAGACGGATTCCATTCAAAATATCAACAAAAGTATAACCGGTTTCTTTCCTAATCTTACGTGAAATATAACTCTCTGAAAAATGATATTTTTCTGCCAGATCGAACAGAGAAATATTCTGTTCGTAGTTCTGTGCAATATCTGTAAGTATAGATTTAATTGCGCCCGATGACTGCACAAAAAGACTGTTTACCTGCGATACTGCATCATACTTTTCCCCAAAATCATCTTTCTGATTTAACAATTCTTTTTCAAATCTTTTCTGCTCCAGACGATGCATGACATTTCGCATGGTTTCTATCAGTTCGTTCGGTGAAACCGGTTTAAGCAGATATTCGTATACGCCATATCTCAATGCAGACCTCGCATATTCAAACTCTGAAAACCCAGATAAAAGAACTACTGCCACATCCATGGAACGTTCCATTATCATCTGTGCCAGTTCCAGTCCTGTAAAACCAGGCATTCTGATATCAAAAATAACCAGATCTATCGGCGTGCTTAACAAAAGTTCCTTTGCTTCTGCACCATTGGCAACTGAATATACATCTGTGATTCCAATTGATTTCCAGTCAAGACTCAGCAATCCTCTGCGGATCACTGCTTCATCATCAGCAATCAATAAATTCATAATATTATCACCTCTTGATTCAAAGATTGCTGCTTTACCATAAACTCGTTACAGATAAAGCAGCAATCTTTTTTTACTGAATCATATCATCCTTTTACGGCGCCTGCAACCATACCTTCCATAATCTGTTTATGTAACAAGATATAAACTACAACGCTGGGAATAATTGTAATAATAACCGCCGCGATCATGCCTACATAATCTGTAGAGTACATAGACTGGAAATTTGTAAGTCCTACAGGCAGTGTCATCTTGGAACTATCTGTGAGAAAGATTCTCGGTAACAGAAGGTCATTCCATACATTGATAAACTGAACAACCGCAACTGTTACAACAGACGATTTCGCAATTGGTAAAATAATTTTGAAAAAGCACTGGAACACGGTACATCCATCAATGATAGCTGCTTCCTCAAGTTCTGTAGGAATGCTTCTCATAAATCCACAGATAATAAAAATTGCCATCGGAAAACCCACTGCAATCTGTGGAATGATAACTGCCATATGAGTGTCCAAAAGACCCATATTCTTAAAAATCGAGAACAATGGAATTACCAATGCATAAATAGGAATCATCATTCCTAACAGAAAAATACTGTGTGTAAGATTCGCAAGTTTCCAGTGCATTCTGGCAATCGCATAAGATGCCATCGTAGCAAGAATTACAGTAATCAATACTGAAAAGACTGATATGATAACAGAATTTCCAAAATATCTGAATACACCGCCCTTTACAACCGCACTTACATAGTTTGCCATTGACCATTGTTCCGGTAACCCCCATGTATTGGTATACAATTCAGCATTTGTTTTGAATGATGCCAGAAATAGCCATACTAATGGATACAGACAAAGAATCGTAAATCCAATCAGTAACACATATTTAATAACCAGCCATATATTTTCTGAGGCACTTCTTTTCATTTTACAACACCTCCTACACTGTTTCATCTGTCTTAAATACTCTGTTGGAAATTCCTACGGATAACATACAAAGTAACATTAAGACAACACCAATTGCACTGGCATATCCATAATTCAGAATATTAAATGACTGATAATACATATATGTGGACATAACCTCTGTTGCATGGTTTGGCCCACCTGAAGTCATAACTGCAACCAGATCGTAATATTTCAAAGAACCTGTAATAATCAGGACTGCATCAATTTTCAGGATTGGTTTAATCAGAGGGAATGTAATGTATTTAAACTGCTGCCAGCCTGTAGCACCATCAATCTCTGCTGCTTCATAGAAAGAAGAATCTATGTTTCTCATAGCTGCCAGCTGGATTACCATATGATAACCAACAAACTGCCACATAATAACAATAATGATACAGAGCATTGCTGTCTCTTTGTTGGCCAGCCACATCTGCTGCAGGTTTCCCAGACCAATTGCCTTTAAGAATGCGTTCAGCAGACCGTAATTACCATTATATATAAATGTCCATGTAAGACCAACTGCAACTCCGCAGATTACACACGGAAGGAAAAATATCGTTTGAAAAAATGATGCGCCTTTAATCTTTTTGAATATTGCATTACCGAAGAACATGGCCAACGGCATATGTGCTGCAAGAGATCCAATAACCATCAGAATATTATTTCCAAATGCATGTTTAAATGTTCTATCACTGAAAAGACTTGCATAATTTTTCAGTCCTACAAAACTCATCTTTGACATCAGATCTGTATCAAACAATGACAGATATATATTGTAAAAAATCGGAACCAATGCAAAGATTGCATAAATGATAAATGCAGGCAATACGAAAAGTGCTATGGTCTTTTTATTACCCATTACTTTATTCATAGACAATTCTCCCTTTTAACCAGCGGAACCTGAGGCTTTATCTCAGGTTCTGCCAGTTTATTTCATAATTTACTTATTTACTTTTGCTTTCTGCGTAAGATTGCAGACTATCAAAGGAATCCTGTACATCATCACCGTTAGCAATACCGATTGTTGTATTATTGAACTCATTTCCAAGATCAGTATCTACACGGTCAAACCATGGTGTCTGTGCATTTACAGTACTCAAAAGATTTACGAAATCTGCACACAGAGGTGTTAACTTAGAATCATCAATTTCAATATTTGTACTTGGGATACGTCCATAATCATAAAGCAGTAAAGATGTAGAATCTTCATTTGTCATGTATTTTAACAAAGCAACTGCTGCATCTACATTCTTACAGTTCTTGGTAACTGCATAGGAAGTATCTACAGAACCAACTGCAACACCTGCATATTCTTCATTTACAGGAGGCATAATGAAACAGCTGAAGTTTTCTGCTTCTGCAGCATTTTCTTTCTTATCCAGATTGGAAATTTCCCAGCATCCGTTAAAGTACATTGCTGTCTGTCCATTAGCAAACATAAGCTTCGCTTCATCACCGGAAACACCTGTAAATCCATCTTCAAAGTATCCTTTGTTTACTTCTTCCTGGAACAGTTTTCCAGCCTCAATCATACCTTCATCATTCCATTTTCCTGTACCATCTTTTATTGAGTTAAATAAATCTTCGCCTTTGATTCCATTGCTAAGCTGCTGAATGTACTGAGAAACCAGCCATGCATCGTCTGCTGTGGAAGCTAATGCAACAGGTGTAACTCCGTTCTCTTTTAATGTATCGCATACCTGTACATACTCATCATACGTAGTTGGAACTTCCAGATTGTACTCATCAAAGATTGCTTTGTTATAATACATGATAGCCGTACTCTGCTGAGTAGGAATTGCATATACTTCACCGTCATATGTTAACGGATCCAGGATACCTCCGTTGAAGCTATTCTTCCAGTCTTCATCTTCATCCAGATACTTCTGAAGACTTACAATCTTATTACCATTTACGAAATTCCCAAGATATCCAAGTTCCCATGTGAAAATAATATCTGTTTCAGAATCAGAAGCCATCATAGTTGTAAGTTTTGTCTTATAGTCAGAATTTACAACGTTCTGAATTTCTACTTTTACACCATACTCATTAGATTCGTTAAATCCATCGATAATCTTACGATATCCTTCCATATAAGAATCAGAGTCTGAACCATTCATCATAATTGTCATTGTCTCAGAGCTACTCTCCTCTTTAGATTCTTTTGTATCTGCAGAATCCGAACTTCCGCTATTGCTTCCGCCACATCCGGCAAGCATGCTTGCAGCCATTGCTCCAATTAGTAAACATACTGTAAATTTTTTCATTTTATTCTTTCCTCCCTTGTGATATTTGTATATATCCCTGTGTTTTCTATAAGAATATTTTATCAATTTTACCTTTTATTTAAAGATAGAATTATGTCCTTTTTGGTTGTTATTTTGTCATCCATTTGTTAGATTTTTATCTTTTATCGTTTTTGCACAATGCTTTTTATAGCAATCCTAATAAATTTTTGCAACATAAAAGGAGACTCTTTCGTAGTCTCCCTTTATATTTGTCCAGATCTTATGCTTCTTCCACAACCTTTAAATCCCAAGATAAAACAGTAATCATTTCTCCATCCTGCACAGATTCCTCTGAAAACAGTTCTGTTCCGTCTGCACCATGGTATGTAACCTTCTGCTCTTCTGCAGAATAATTCAGGATATATCTGACACATTTACCCAGATCATTGGTTCCTTTTCTTACAATTACCGGCCAGCTATACTCCGGAATTTCAACTTCCGCGCTGTTAAGTGCTTCTGTGAGTACTGCTTTTAAAGTGTTGTTATCTGTCATGCAGCCAATGTAAATGGCAGTTCCTTTTCCATAATGGTTCTTTGTGATTGCTGCGTATTCCTTCCAATTATAATGGTCATAGGACGCAAGTACTTCTGCTTCCTGTGGCATTAATAATTCCATGAATACTTTTGCTTCAGCTTTTTCATCTGCTCCCTTTGCAGTTCCATTGATAATACTTCCTGACAGCCCTGCATTCTTCGGGAAAGTGAACTGCTGGTAGCTGATACCGAAACAGTTACTCAGAATATGCGGCTGCATTTCATGGCTTACTTTAACATTCTCATTTGCAAATGCGGTCTTGAATGTTGCCACCAGTGTACCGCCATTTGCTGTGTACTGTTTCAGTTTTTCCAGCAGTTCATCCGGTGCAGCATAGAGTGCCGGAACAAAGATCGCTTTATACTGATCCAGATTGTCTGATTCCGGCCATACAAAATCACACTCAATATTCATCTTAAACAGCGCATCATAAAGCCAGCGGACAACATCATTATATCCAATACCGTTATCTCCTGCTGCAGTTGCTTCAATTCCAAACCATTTAAGAGCTGTTAATGCTTCATTGCTTACAAGAATGGCAACATCGTTTTTCTTCTTCAGATTTACCAGATGGCTTCCAAGCCTGGAGAACTCATTTCCGATAATGCAGGCTTCACGATATGGTGCATTCTCCTGCATGTCATGGCTGAGAAGTCCTCTCCAGTATGTCTCAAATGAATTATGGATAGAATGCCAGTGCCAGTACATCACACTGTTTGCACCGCTTGCCAGATGACTGTATGCCTGAAGTCTGAGCTGTCCCTTATAAGGAGTCCATCCCGGATATCCCTGTGCTTCTGTTTCCAGAACAAGATAGTTATCTCTCTTCAAAGAACGTGTCATATCACCGCCAAATGCAATCTCTGCCCCTGTCAGGTCATCCTGTGTTGGATGATAAATATCTGTGCCTGCAATCGTCAGCGCCTTCGCTGCATGATAATGGTTTACATCAGGCTGTACCCCATAGGAATATCCCCGCCATTCAAAGTCAAAATTATGAGTGATAAACTGATCTTCTCTGCGGTATTCATTTACAATATCTGCCTGCCAGCTTAAGAATTCATCTACCAGTGTTCTCTGGAACTTCTCGAACTCTGCACCAAGGCTTCCATTAATAGTTCCTCTTACGTCCGGGAAATCCTCCCATGCATTGATACGGTTGCTCCAGTAATCCAGACCAAATTCATGATTCATGGCATCCAGATCATTATTGAATTTCTTACGGAGATATTTCACAAATTTCTCCTGAACATTTTTACCTGCTGTTCCGTAATACTTAGTCTCATTATCTACCTGGAAACCAATGACACATTTTCTGTGTGCAGTGCATTCCATTAATTTGCGGATCACACGCTCCGCATAGAAACGATAGACCGGATGAGTGATATCCATGATCTGACGGGCTCCGTAGATTCCTCTGCCCTTTACAGTTTCTGCCATAACATCTGGATGGGATTTCACCATCCATGTAGGAATCGCATATGTAGGAGTTCCGATGATCACATTGATTCCGGCTTCCTCCATTGCATCCATAACACGTTCCACATGTGAGAAATCAAAAACACCTTCCTGTGGTTCACAGGTGCTCCATGTAGACTCTGCGATCCTTACGGTATTGATCCCTGCCTTTTTCATCATTGCCACGTCCTGCTGAAGGCGGTCATATGGCATATATTCATCGTAATATGCTGCTCCGTAGAGAAGTTTCTTCATTAATAATATCCTCCTGACTGATACTCTGACTGTAATATTCCTTTTAATTGTTCTCTTATATTAACCGAAATCTGTTGGATATGATATCACGTATCTCTGGTAAATATCATTTTTCTCAGATAAACATCATTTTTTTATTTTATATTCTTTCCACTCCCTAAAACAGTAATAAAAACCCCGGAAATCTGCTACACTTCCGGGGTTTTGTCGTCTATCACAGACATATATTATCCTTTTGCCTACAGGCACTATAGCATATGCAAATCAGAAAATCAATATTCCTCTGCTCTCTATAATTCTTTTTTACTCCGCAGAAACAGTATTCTGCTCCAAGTATTTCTTCAATGAAGAGACATACAGATTTCCCACCTTACTGAGGATTGAATTCTTTCTGGTAATATAACCAATCTCCATGTCGCTGTTCTGGTTCTGCTCATCCCCTTCGAAGGGAATTGCCAGATAGTCACTGCCATTCAGCTCCTCGCAGATGATTCCGGAACACAGGGTGTAGCCATTGAGTCCTACCATCAGATTCAGCATAGTCGCCCGGTCTGAAGCCTTAACTGTTCTGGAATATTCATTGGTAGACAGAATCTCCTCTGACAGATAAAAACTGCTCTTATCTCCCTGTTCGAAGGACAAGCAGGGGTATTTAGCCAGTTGGCTGTAGCTGATAGATTTCTCATTTGCCAGTGGATGATTTTTCCACAAATATACATATGCCTGACAGTCAATCAAATGATGAAACTCCAGATTCGCAGAGTGGAGAAGCTTTAGCAGTGCCTTTCTGTTGAAATCACTGAGATAAAGTACTCCCACCTCGCTTTTCATGGTGCTGACGTCACTGATCACATCTGCAGTCTTTGTCTCCCTGATGGCAAATTCATATTCCGACACATCAAACTTCTGCACCATATCCACGAATGCTTTCACTGCAAAAGAATAATGCTGGGTGGAAACGCCGAATTTCTTCTTATAGGAACCACCCTCACTGTATTTCTCAACCACACTTTCATACTGTCCGTATATCTGACGGGCATACATCAGAAATTCTGTCCCGTCATTGGTCAGTGTCACACCACGGCCGCTGCGGTTGAATATAATGATTCCAAGCTCCTTCTCAAGCTCCTTCACTGCATTGGTCAGAGAAGGCTGGGAAATATACAACGCCTCCGCAGCTTTATTTAATGAACCAGTTTCAGAAATTGTGATGATATAATTCATCTGTGTTAGTGTCATGTTGTCTCTCCCTTACATATCCTTAGATCTTTTAATCAACTTTTTTCAAAGTATTTTCTCTGGCTGTAATAATTTTACTATATCATCTGAAGTTTCTCAACATTGCAATTTCTGCAAACAAAAATCTCCTGTGCAGACATATCAAATCGATTTCCTACCTGCTTCAGAAGATTTTTTATGAAAAATAATTACAACAGTCTGAATACCTGCTCTGCAGCTGCAGCCATATTTGCTTTTGCAGTGTCCGGATCCATTGCTTCTTCCAGTGTGGAAATTCCGCGCACGATTGGAAAGAAGGCATCTATTCCTACTTCATTGCAGGCAACTGCCTCCTTCGTAACACTTCCTGCAAATGCAATGGTTTTTGCGCCATATTTCCTGCCAAGCTTCGCAACGCCCACCGGGGCTTTTCCCATGGCAGTCTGATGATCCAGACGACCTTCCCCTGTCACAACCACATCTGCATCCTTCATCTCATCCTCTATATGGACAGCATCCAGAATAAGCTGTATTCCCGGTGTCAGCTCTCCATCCAGATAATTCAGAAACGCAAATCCAAGTCCGCCTGCCGCACCTGCACCTGCTGCATTCTGGTTATCTTTACCAATCACTTTGGCAGTAACCTCTGCATAGTTTTTCATGCCTGCATCCAGAACCGGAAGGATATCGGGGGTAACTCCCTTCTGCGGTCCATAGATATATGTAGCTCCCTGAGAACCGCAGAGAGGATTGGTCACATCACAGGCAATCCTGAAATTACACTGGGAAAGAAGTTCCTTCTTGTCTGAAATTTCTACAGATGCAATCCTTGCAAGTGCCTGTCCACCTTCCCCTACATCTTCTCCCTTTTCATCCAGAAATTTATATCCAAAGGCTCTCAGCATTCCCACTCCACCGTCATTAGTGGCGCTTCCGCCAATACCGATAATGAAGTTGCGGATACCTCTGCCGATTGCATGAAGGATCAGTTCTCCCACTCCATAGGTGGTAGCGGTCATAGGCTCCTTCTTATCTGAAAGTGTGATACCTGCTGCTGTTGCCATTTCCATAACTGCGGTATTACTTTCCCTGAGATATCCATAATATGCCTGAACCGGCTCATGATAAGGACCTGTAACTGTCACATCCACACGTTCTCCCTTCAGACCTTCGATCAGCGCATCCGTAGTTCCCTCTCCACCGTCAGCCAGAGGTTTTACGATCACTTCTGCGTCCTTTTTTGCTGCAAGAATACCTGCTTTGACAGCCATTCCTGCTTCCATGGAAGTCATACTTCCCTTAAATGAATCAACTGCAACTACAACCTTCATAGCCAAAACCTCCAACTATTTCTATTATTTAAGACGGGTGATACATATTATGTTCTTTCTCCAGTTCTTTATAAAGCTGCATACAGTTCCAGTTCTGATTATGCTCCGTCAGAACCGCCTTGTAATCCACAGGTGTACCTGCTTTCCGCAAGGTATAGAGCACCTGGTCAAACAGATTCCCCGTGATTCCTGCAAGAATCAGCATTTCCTTCTCCATCTGCTCCTGCGGGATCAGCGCTGATGGAATCTGTACCTGAGAAATCTCTTTCACTCCTGCCAGATATCCGATTGGCTGACTATAGTCCTGGGGTTCTATGGTTTTAATCCGAAGCTTAAAAGGCAGCAACGCCATCTTTAACTTGCGAAGCTTCTGCTGATCCTGAAAATTTATTAATAAAATAGTTGGTTTCATATAAACACTCCTTCTGATACAAGTAAATCCCCACCCACTACTTATTGCTCTTTACAATTGAAGCAGGGACTTCCTTGATTTGGTTAAATAATTACAACTATTATACCCTCTTCACCCGCACCTGACAATCATAATAGCCTGCATAGGACTTTTTATGTCACAGGAATATTACAAAATAATTTCCGGCAACGCAGAAAAACAGGCTTCGATATCTGTATCATCGATGCCTGTTTTTCTGTGTTACAATTTGGAGCGGCATGGTTTTACCAATTACAAACTATTTCGCAGGATGTTCCTTGAGCACTTCGGAAACACTCCCACTCAAATGAGAAAACAGCGGGAAATATTGTAATTCACACATTATTGTGGTAAAGTAGTGTCGTGCTATTTTTCCTGAACCCGGTATCTTATCACAGTTATAGGCCGCAGAAATTTTACCAGATTTGCGCATCACTCAATCCGTCTGCCAATATAGTCCTTCGGGTATCAGGAAATAAGAATAAAGAGGAGGGAACAAATGAAAAAATTCTATTCGTGGTATAAAAAACATATTACCGCAGCAATCTTTACCGGTCTGATCCTTGGTATCATTACCGGACTGTTTCTGGCAAACCGTTTCGAACCGGTACTTGCCATCACAAGCCTTATCGGAAGCATTTACATGAATGCCCTGAACATGATGATCTTTCCACTGGTCTTCTGTTCCATTATCATGGGTATCTCTAGCATCGGTAATGCCCGCACAACCGGCAAGATCACAGCCGGCGCCATGATCTTTTTCCTGTGCACCACAGCACTTGCCAGCCTGGCAGGACTGATCATCCCGCGGCTGATCCATCTCGGTGAGGGTGTTAAATTCGAGATGGCAACTTCCGACATCCAGGCAACTGAGATGACCAGCATTCTGGACACCATCAAAAACCTGATCCCATCCAATCCGGTTGCAGCTTTCGCAAACGGAAATATGCTTCAGGTACTTGTATTCGCAGTCATCGTAGGCTTCACACTTATCGCTATCGGCGAAAAGGGTACTGCACTTCTGAAAGTCATCGATTCCTGTAACGAAGTCTGTCTGAAAGTCATCAGCACAGTTATGTACTTCACACCTATCGGTGTATTCTGTACTATCGTTCCTGTTGTAGAAGCCAACGGTACAGAAACCATCATTTCACTGGCAACTCAGCTGATCATCCTGTATGTGGCATTCTTCGGATTTGCCCTGGTTATTTACGGCGGCTCCGTGAAATTCATCGGCAAAGAAAGCCCTGTGAAATTCTTCAAAGCAATGCTTCCTGCAGCTCTGAACGCATTCGGAACCTGTTCCAGTTCAGCGACCATTCCGATCAGTAAACAGCGTATGGAAGACGAAATGGGCGTATCCAACAAGATCACAAGTATTGCCATTCCTCTTGGCGCTACTGTAAACATGGATGCCGTATCCATCCTGATGTCATTCATGATCATGTTCTTCGCCAATGCATGCGGAATTAACGTAAGCATTTCCATGATGATCATAATCCTTCTGGCAAACGTACTCCTGTCAGTAGGAACCCCGGGAATCCCGGGCGGTGCCATCGCATCCTTCGCAGCCCTTGCAACCATGGCAGGATTACCGGCAGGAGTTATGGGCGTTTATATCAGTATCAATACACTCTGCGATATGGGCGCAACCTGCGTCAATGTTATCGGTGATATGGCAGGATGTGTGGTTCTGAAAGAAAAGATTAAATTAGAAGATTAAGCGACCCCTAAAGCTGTTGTTTCCAATCGACTTAACGCAAAAAAGCTGCTGTGCATTTCTATAACTGAAACGCACAGCAACTTTTTTATTTACAGCAATCTCTTCGTCACGTTACTCTACACCGAATAACTGCTCCGCGGTTTATCGATTAAATTGCTGTCTGTCTCTATTTCTTTAATCCGGTTGTAACCTTGCAGTTAGTTACTTTCAGGCTTCCTTCAGAAGCAAAGAGTGACAGACTTTCTCCCGGACGTTTATATGCTCTTGCATTTAATGCAACACCGTCTACATAGATTGTAGCAATTGTATCATCTACGATCATTTTGATATTGTATTTCTTACCAGGTACCAGTTCCAGCGGTCTCTCCAGTCCGATATTCTGGTTTGCAGGCCATGGCCAGTTTGGTTTTTTCTCAAATACATATCTGTCTTCTGTTACATTAAATACGAACTGGTAAGACTCAGCTTTATCCTCATCTTCATAGAATCTCACACCGAAAGTTCTAGTTCCTTCTGTGAATTCCACATCTGCTTCGAATTTGAAGATATCTCCTGTATCTTTTGCAACTACTTTTTCTGTACTCTTAGTTGGAGTATCAATTACAAAATCTTCTGTCTTTTCTTCTTTATCAAATGCATTCCATACAGTTTCCGGAATTCTTACACCAAGGGTTCCATCTTCTCTCTGGTAAACCTCATGTGCCATAAATGTTCCTGCCCAGATGAAGTTATTGTCATCATCATCCTGATCCTTGGTAGCAACCCAGCCAAAGAGGATTCTCTGTCCGTTCAGTTCAAAAGTACGTCCTGCATAATAAGATCTGCCGTCAAATGCATCATCTTTCGGTGCGATCCATGGACCTTCCAGACTCTTGCTCATACGGTATACCATTTTACTTCTGTCACTGTATTCTGTCACAATGTGATACCACCAGTCACCAATCTTAAATAAGTCTGGCATCTCATGCATAGTATAGAGATCCGGTGCCCAGAAATCTCCTTCAAACTTCCAGTTTTTCAGATCTTTGGATGTGAATTTAACAGTTCTTCCTGTCTGTCTTGTCTTTGGTCCCTGTAATCTTGCGCCAAGGATCAGCAGATACTGATCATTTTCCTCATCGCGGATCACCCATGGATCTCTCCAGTCATCCGGGTCATAGCCTTCCTGTGGAGTGAAGGTAAGTGCATCCTGAGTTTTGTGCCATGTTACAAGATCATCGCTGTATGCATGCATCAGAACCTGAGATGGTTTTCCAAGTGCCGGATAATCACGGTTATAACCTGTATAGAAAATATGATACTGTCCTTCTGCCTCGAAAACACTGCCTGCAAAGATGAACTGATCCTGTTCTTCATCTGTTCCTCTCGGAATTGCCACGCCTTTATCTTCGTAATGTACAAAATCAGAAGTTGTTGCCAGATCCCAGCCAAATGGTTCTCCAAATGGTCCCGGTTTTCTGGTATCTCTCTGATGATATAAATAGAATTTATCTCCATGTCCAAATGGCATGCAATCGCCAAACCATGTTCCCGGGAACTGATAGTATAATTTCTGCATAGTCTTAATCTCCTTTTTTATACTTTATTTCACTTTACAGGCCTGCTTGTACTTTTCCGGCAAGCCTGTTATTTACTCATAAATCAAACTACTGTTATCAGGTAATTCTTGCATATTATCAACCTTTTACTGCACCTGCTGTCATACCTGCCAGCATCTTCTTGCTACTGAAGAAGTAGAAAATAAATACCGGAAGTACTGTTACAGTGATGGCTGCAAATGTACCACCCCAGTCTGTCAGTCCCATGCTTCCTACGAAGTCATTTAAACCAAGTGTAATGGTTTTCATATCTGTAGATCTGGTAAATGTATAAGCATTAATATACTCATTCCAGCAGAATACTGCCTGCATGGTTGCTACTGTGATAATAGAGTTCAGTGACATCGGAACCACCATCTTAAAGAAACATCCTATCGGTGAACATCCATCAATGATCGCTGCTTCCAGCATTTCTTCAGGGAAGAATTTGCTGAATGAATAAAACAGCTGAATGGAATAAGACAGTGAAAAAGCAATCTGTGGCAAAATAATTGCCGGGTATGTATTGATCAGTCCCATCTTATTAAAAATAGTAAACAATGGAATCAGTGCAACCTGCATAGGAAGCATCAATCCAAGAAGGAAATAATTAAGGACAAATTTTCTGCCTTTGAATTTGATTTTGCTTAATGCAAATCCAGCCATCAATGCAAATAAAAGCAGAGGAATCAATACACCGATCAAAACAATGATACTGTTTTTAAAATAAGTCAGCATATGGCTTTTTGTAAAAACATTGATAAAGTTTGTCAGCACCCATTTTGACGGGAGTGCATATGCCGGTAACTGTCTAAAATCATCCAGTGACTTAAAGCTTGAAGTAAATACATAGAAGAAAGGATAAACCTGCATCACAACAAGGATTAATGCTATAACCCATTTAATGATGCTCGGAATGGTTGGTTTTTTCTTTTTCATTCGTCATCCCCTCCTCCTGTGAATTTACGGAATAACATTCCAACTACCATACAGATGATTACGATCATGATCGCTACAGAACTTCCGTAACCATATTTCATACTGCTGAACGCCTGTTTATACATATAAGTTGTCATAAGTTCAGAAGCATTTCCCGGTCCTCCATGTGTTAACAGATAAGAGAACTCGAAAGATCTCAGGGAACCATTCAGTACCAGCAGACAGTTTGCAATGATAACCGGTTTAATATAAGGAATTCTTACATAAAGATATTCCTGCCATGTTGATGCTCCATCGATCAGTGCTGCTTCTCCCAGTTCATCCGGAACACCGATCAGTGCTGCATAAAAGATAACCATATACAGTCCCAGGTATTTATATGCTTCTACAAAAGCTGTTACATACAGTGAAATCTGAGGATTGGAAATCCACTCCATCAGTTTCAGAGATGGATCGATGAATGATAATACCTGATTCACAATACCGGTTGGAGTTACTGATAATAACTTTGTAAAAATCTGGCAAATCGCTACAGAAGAGATAACTACCGGAATATAATACAGAGTCTGTAAAGCAACTCTTCCTTTTTTAATACGACTGAGGAGAATCGCAAATAATAAACCTCCAAATACCTGAATTGCAACATTGATCACTGTATAAATCAGTGTATGCCATACAGTAGATCTGAAAACATCATCCTGTGTAAGAAGTTCAATGTAATTTTTGAAGCCTACAAATACCTTTTCACCAACACCGCTCCAGTCAAAGAAGCTGTAATATCCGGCCCATACAATGGACACGATTACAAATGCCGTATAGATAAGAAATGCCGGAAAAATAAATAAGAAAATTACTGATTTTTTTCCAAATGCTTTCTGCACGAGGCTCCCTCCTTTCCGAAAATCAAATTGTTTTATGTCTTTTCTTTCAAAGAGACTGACAAAAATTTTGCCAGTCTCCAGACTACTGCTTAAATTTTTTTATTTCTTTACCAGAGAATCACAGGTCTTAATAAATTCATCCGGTTTTATGATTCCCTGAGCAAGCTGCTGCTGTTCATCAACAATTTTAGTCATTACATCTGAATCCAGTTTATCATCCCAGGAAGTCCATGCTGTTTCTGCATCTTCAAACATTGGCTGTGTATCATAGTAAAGCTGTGGCAGTCCTTCCGGAAGTTCTTCATTAAACGGTGAGAAAACCTGTGCCTGATTGTAGCATGCATCTGTAAAGTTTTCGCACATATAATCGAAGAATTCCTGCATTGTATCATCATATGTTGCCTTATTAAATCCTTCCGCAAAACCTGCATGAACTGGTACGTTAGTAGACATATTGTCCATTCCTTCTGTATCCGGCACAGGGAAGAATCCAAGTTCACCATTGTCATACATTTCTTCTGCAAGGCTGATCTGTCCGGAGCCTGTATAGAAGATTGCACCGGAACCACCAAAGAATAAGTTACATGCAGAGGTAAAATCTACACTTGCAAATCCTGGTTCAAAATAACCTTTTGTTCCAAGATCAGAAAGAAGATTTACTGCATATTTTGCAGACTCATTGTCACTGAAAGAATCTGTTCCAGCCTGATAACCCTCAATAAATTCAGGACCAGTTACTCTCCATGGTGAGAAAGAAAGATATCTCATCAGCTGCCATGCATCAGAACCTCCCACAATAACCGGAATCTCGCCCTGATCTGCAATTTTCTGGCAATCTTCTTCAAATTCTTCCCATGTTGTCGGAGCATCTTTGATTCCTGCTTTTTCAAAGATATCTTTTCTGTACATAAAATACTCACAGTACAATCCCTGTGGGAAGAGATACATATTTCCGTCGTCTGCATCTGTAAGGAAATCTCTGATCGCACCATTTAATTTCTCATCATATCCGTTTCTTTCAAGTTCATCTCCCACATTAACCAGTGCATCAATATCTTTGCATGCTTTAGAAAGTGTTCCGTTCGGGCATCCAAAAATATCCGGAAGTGTATCACTGTTAATATACATCTGGAGTTTTGTAAAATAATCCTGCATATCGTTTACAAGTTCAATTTCATAATCCAGACCTTTTTCATCACAGAAATTTTTAAGAAGATAATCAAATGTCTTATACTGTTCTGTAGACTCTGTACCTTTTAATAAAGCAGTAATCTTCGTTCTTTTTCCATCGTCCGATTTCTTCGCAGAAGCTGTAACTGCTCCCATGCCTGTCAGAAGACTGGCTGTCATAGCTGCCGTCATGGCAAGTGATAACACTTTTTTCATTTTCCTCATTTACTTGTTTCCTCCTTTTAATTTGTGTTTCCTCGTTCTTGATGATTTTATTTTAGTCTTTTTGCCTTTTATAAACAATTGGAAATAAAAGTAAAAATAGGAGATTTGTGCACAAATTTTATACTGTGCACAAATCTCCTGTTCTATCGTCAGGCAGATAAAATCATCCGCCTCGCTGCTTGCCTGATTCGGTTAAATGACTTACCTGATACAGTTAACCTCGTTGTTTATATATGTTTCCTGAATTCATTGGGCGTAATGCCGTAACGCTTTTTGAATACTTTTATGTAGTATCCAAAGTCTTTGTATCCTACCATTTCTGCGATTTCATATTGTTTATATTTATTATCTGCAATCAGTTTCTCCACCTGTTGGAACCGAACATCTGTCAGATATTCCAGAAAACTCTTTCCGGCATATTTCTTAAGAAGGCGGCTGATATAGGTTCTGCTTACATGGAATTTCTCAGTCAGATCATCCATAGATAAATCTCCTGAATAATTCTTCTCAATGTAAGAAAGAACACTCTGAACCAGTTTCCGGTTCCGTTCATCAGTTCCTTCTGTATTCTGTTTAATCAGCGTTCCAAACAGATTCAGCAGACAATTCAACACCTCTTCTGTGTTCTCGCACTGACAGATTCTTTTTATTCCATCCTGAAGCACAGAAAGATTCCAGTTTTTATTATGAATTTCACTGTCAACTGCACAGATATATGGAAATTTCATACATCCCAAAAGTAAATCCATTGCTGCAAATTTCACCGGAGATACATCTTCCGGTGCGTTTCGAAACATCTGATGAAGTTCATCCTCCGCTTTCTCAAAACTGTCCTGAAACAAAGTCATCATAAAATGTGTTTTTTCACCGGAAGTAATCACAAAGTCTGTCTGTTTTTCATATTGCAGATCTTCGTATCTGAGTATGATATTCGTACCCAGATAAACACATTGCCTGCATGCTGTCTGTGCCTTACGGTACTGTGCATTTGCCTGATATTCGTCCACTTCTACATCGCTCAATCCAAAATTCATATGTGCTTTCAGATACCGTTCTACTTCTACCTGTATCTTACTGCATGCCTGCAATGCTTTTTCCATACATACTGCGTTTTCTTCTTCCTTTTCAAACAAAAGAATAAAATTATATTCTGCAGTTGCTGTATTATAATCGCTCAAAACATGAATTCCAAAATCATTAAAAATTTCCTCAAAAATATTGATGCATGCAAATTCCTCTATCCATTTATCTCCTGTATGGATTTTATTTTCTCCAACAACTTTTCGCCCTACACACACAATATATTTCTCTATTGTCAGATTCAGAGATTCTGCCTGCTCTTTTACAACTCCTTTTCCCTGGATTCTTCCATACAGAAGATTTCCCGCAAATTTGGATCTCAGCTGCGGAACTGACCTGTTGAAATATTTCTTCAGATCCCGGATTTCCTGCTGTTTTTCCTTCTTTGCATGAATTTCTCCGGCAATCCGGGCAGCCATTGCCTTTAACTCATCATAGTCCACAGGTTTGAGAAGATATTCTTCCACACCAATGCTGATTGCTTTCTGAGCGTAGGCAAAACTGTCATATCCTGTCAGTATCACTATAACCGCATTGGGATAAATCTCATGTGCTCTTTCTGCAAAATCCAGTCCGTCCATTCCCGGCATCTTCACATCTGTAAGGATCAGATCCGGTTTCGCCTGCTCCAGTTTCTCCAGACCCTCCAATCCGTTCCTTGCAGTTGCGGATATACGGTATCCATAATCGCTCCATGGAAACGAACATAAACCATCCAGAATAATATATTCATCATCTAATATCATTACCTGCAATTCCATTATCTCTCGTCTCCCCTTTTTTTGTTATTTTCATTAACAGGTTCATCACATTTCCTGTAGGTAACTCCGACATTACCGTTCATCGGGATTTCCAGTATTACCTGTGTTCCCTTCCCCGGTTCTGATGTAATGCTCATCCTTGCCTTGTTCTGATATACATAATCCAGTCTCTTTCTCACCGCATATACTCCCAGATGGGTATGTGTCCGCTCTGCTTCATGATCTGGCTCTTCCTCTGTCCCCATCAATTTCTCCAACTGCTCCTGTGACATTCCAACGCCATCATCCTTTACTGTAAATACTGCCATTCCATCTGTAATTTCTCCTGAAACATAAAGGAAACAGTCCCATGTCGCATTTTCCACACCATGAACTACCGCATTTTCCACCAGTGTCTGAATAGTCATCTTCGGAATCTCTAATTCATTTAATCTCTCATCCACTTCAATATAAGATGTAAATTTATCTCCATATCTGGTTTCCTGTATGTAAAGATAATCCTGTACATATTTTATTTCCTCACGAATATAAACCATACTTCTTTTATTGCTGATACTTGCACGCATCAGACTGCTGATAGAAGTAACCATACGACAAATATTATCCTCACCTTTTTTTCGTGCCATCCAGTTGATTGTATCCAGTACATTATAAAGAAAATGCGGATTGATCTGTGCCTGTAAAGCCTGGAATTCAATATCTTTGTTAACTGTTTCCATCTCCACAACCTGTTTTATCAGCTGCTCTATTTTCTCTATCGTCTGGTTGAAAACAGAATTCATGGCTCCAATCTCATCCCTTCTTCCTTCCGGAAGACGGACAGAAAAGTCACCCTCCGCAAACTGCTGCATTGCTTTACTTGTACGCTTGATCGGACCGGCGATTCCCTTTGCCAGAATATTAGCAAGAAAAATACACAACATCAAACTTGCCAGAATAAGCATGATTGTCGTTTTCTGTAATCCTCTGGCTGTTTTCTGCAAGAAACTCATAGGGATCATTCCTACAACTGTAAGTCCTGTGTCAGAACTTCTCTGATATACACAGTCATAACCCTGTCCATCTGCAGTAAACAGAAATTCTCCTGTGTTGCCTGATATTTTTTCTATCCAGCTTCTGTCACTGATTGTCGCATCATTCTCTGCACTCTCTATCAGAACATTTTTGTCATTGTCCAGAAGAAAAATATGTGCAGCCAAAGAATCTCTGGCTGTGATCGTCATTTTTTTCAGATAGCTCAGCTTAATAGATGCTCTCAATATTCCCACTGGCTTCATAGTCAGAGAATCTTTGATCTGCTTTGCCATATACATCAGGCCTTCCTCAGAAGCATTATAATAAATACAGCGTCCTTTTGCCTGCTCCGCCAGTTCACAGGATGTCTGAGCGGTATTTTCATTAATCTCATGATTATTTGCCAGCAGATGATTTGCTCCGTTATAACCATACAGCTGGATATCATTCATATAAATACTTGTATATCCCTGCAAAAGCAGCCTTCTGATCTGCCCTGATCTTGAATAATAGGAATACAGCTCTGTGCCATCCGATTTATATGGTTCATCAGACTCCAATTCCTCCTGAACCGTATTGTTATTTGCAATATACTCAAATGAATTCCTCACCATATCAAAATAATGATCCAAATTCACCGACAACTCGTTCACCACTCCCGCAGACTGCTTCCTTGTCTGTTCTGTCACAATTGAAGATGCAGACATATACTGCGAAACACTGGCAGCCAACAGAACAACCAATGCTACCCCTAACGTACAATACAGAATTTTTCTCTGTATCGACAGATTAATATACCACTTCTTTAAATTTTTCATCTCTCTTTTCCCTTTAATGCCCCTTTATTTTTCCCGTTTTTCACTGCTGCGGTCTATTCCGGACAGCCAAAAAGCCGACACACTGCTTCCAGTCAATGTATCGGCTTTACTGCTTCATTTTATTATACAGGTATATTCCGTAACTTTTTCTGTTTTACAGATACTGACTGAATTCCACTTTCTCCTTGTTCGGACCCTCAATGGTAAAAAACTTCACACCATTTTCCCAGAATGGCAGGAAATGAATGGTATCCTGTGTGGAGTTTAAACCAGCTTCATTAATATACCGGAAAATCTCCTCAATATCTCTTACATCAAGTGCAACATGATCGATCGCTCCATGCTCCATCTTCGCCGCATGATTCTCATAAGTCTCCACTACCAGAGTTCCCAGTTTCAGAAACACAACCTTCTCATTCGCTTCCTCATTTACGGTCTCAAATGCAGTCTCAAAACCAAGTTTATGATAAAACTCCACAGTTTTATCAATGTCATTTGTCGGAATCCCGATATGCTGTACCCCTGTTGAATAATTCTTTAAATCCATGATCTTTACCTCTTTCTGCTCATCTTTGTAGCTTTTACTCATTTATTTTCATAATTTTACTTATCCAAAATATACGCAGAAAATCATTCGATTGTCAAGAGTAACAACTGATTCTTTTCACTTGACCCCTCCGCTCCCACCACCTCATCCATTTTCTCTTACACAGCCAATAGCCAGCGTGAAGCAGCATCTCTCTGCAGGTGAATTTGGAGGGGGCTTAGTAACTCTTAGGTGGGGGAAATCCGCGTTATGAAGAAAAATAGCAACCTGTCTGAGCGGAGTCTGCAACGGAGCGAGTTTTGCATTTTTCTTCATGCTTTTAGCGGATTTTCCCCCACCTTAGAGTTACTTAGCCCCCGGAACTGAACCTGCAGAGAGATGCTGCTTCGCGCGTCCCCTCTTGCGCTGTGTACGCCCCACACCAACAAACTTCCCCCAAATACTTACAAAAACCTCTTGACTTTCAAAACAAACAGCGTTAAAATTGCTTTAGCTTTTTAAACAGCTAAACCTATAACGCATAAATTCAACGAAGGGAACCAGTAAAAACAGTCCCCCTGTCCCCAGAGAGCTGCAGTCCGGTGAAATGCAGCGACAGACCTGTTTCGAATATCATCCCCGAGAAGGAAAGCCGAACCCTTGAATACAGCCATCACAGATATCACCGTATTCACAGTAAGCTTCCCCGGCCGCCCCCCGTTACAGGAGCCGCGTATATCGGTACGTTGCAGAATCGTACTTGTTTCAAAGATGAAACAGGGTGGTTACGGAATATCATATGTCCGTCCCTGCGTGGGGCGGACTTTTTTTATGTTATAGGAAATTACTCCATAATATTCCTATAACATAAAAAAGCCCTGACACACGAGACATACTTTCTTTTCCAGGCTGTCGATCTGAAACCGAAACACTACTTCTGTTTTTCGCAGACAACAGAATTCACCACAGATGAAAAATGTAACTAATTACATATTATAACCATTACATTCCATCTGCCTTGAATCTGCTCCAAATTCCGAAAAACAGCAGCAAATTTTTTGAGAGGAGTAGAGAGCATGAAAATCTACAAAAAAATCATGAACGCACTGGCTGCAGTAGAAAAGATCGTCCTTGTGATCTCCACACTGCTGATCCTGGTGCTGACTGTGGGAAACGTATTTTCCCGTAAAGTCATCCACCGTTCCTGGTCCTTCACAGAAGAACTTGTAGTAGCGGTATTCGTACTCATCACCCTGCTGGCAGCCGCACTTGCCTGCCGCGAAGGAGAACTGGTCAGCCTGACACTGGTCACAGACCGTCTTCCAAAGAAACTGAAGAAACCATCCGTGATCCTGATCACAGTCCTGAGCATCATCTTCAGCGTCATCCTTTTCAAATACGGAATGGACAAGGTAATCACTCAGCTTCAGAATGGAAAAAGAACCTTCGTATTAAACTGGCCTGAATGGATCTTCTGGTCCTTCGTACCCATCGGTGCAGGATGCATGATCCTTCACTTCATTGAATTCTGTCTGGACTTCTGCTGCAAAACCGACAGTGCCAAAAATACCGACAACAGCACAAAAAGTAACATGAACACAATCATAACAGACAAAAAGGAGGCCAAATAAATGATCAGTGCAATCTTATTTATCTCCTTCTTTGTTTTCCTGATCCTGGGACTTCCCATTGCGATCTGCTTAGGTCTGTCATCTGTATGTGCCATCCTTTATTCCGGTACATCTCTGACGATCGTAGCTACAAATATGTACTCCGGAATCAGTAAATTCCTGCTTCTTGCTATCCCGTTCTTTGTTCTGTCTGGAAACATTATGGCAAAAGCCGGTATTTCCAAACGACTGATCAACTTCGTAGATACCTGCGTAGGACATAAAAAGGGCGGTATCGCCATTGTATGTGTTATCGTAGCCTGCTTCTTCGGAGCGATCTCCGGTTCCGGTCCTGCAACGGTTGCGGCACTTGGAGCAGTTCTGATCCCGGCTATGGTTGAGCAGGGAGGTTTCTCCGCACCGTTTTCCACGGCATTGATGGCAACCTCCAGTTCCATCGCCATTGTCATACCGCCGAGTATCGCATTCGTTGTATACGCTTCTATTACAGGTGTATCTATTGCAGATATGTTTATGGCTGGTATCGTTCCGGGACTTCTGATGGGTGTTGCTCTTGTGATCATCGTTATGATCGAGGCAAAGAAACATAACATTCAGCCATCCCGTGAAAAAGCTTCCGCAAAAGAGCGCTGGGATACATTTAAAGATGCATTCTGGGGATTCCTGATGCCGGTTATCA
>ERZ825137.830-NODE-830-length-42553-cov-4.269754_pt1 | contig 42553 bp, 31 predicted proteins | sample MGYA00519873_ERZ825137 | MGnify/ENA primary metagenome ERZ825137 (study PRJEB31778, sample SAMEA3449190) | human gut metagenome | biome: human gut; feature: human-associated habitat; material: faeces | place: United Kingdom | collected 2010/2012 ...
TTCGGTGAGTCCTAAATCGAAAGTTTTAATCTAAACTTTCATACTTTTGGGATAATCCCGTTTTCATGCGAAGAGGAGTTCGCTCGATAACCCATAGGATATTGAACGGAATGTTAATAAATAAGCGGAATCCTCTCCTAAGAATTTACATTTTCTAACACGAATGGCGGTAATGAAAACAATTTAATCCGCTTCCATCTCAAGAGAAACGATTCTCCAGGCGCAATGTTTCCAAAGAATTGAAATATGAACAAATGTAAAAAAGTAAGAGTGGACAGGGGCGTTTTTTCTTAAGATGATGTCCGATTTCTGCTGAATGAAAGACCCTGCGCAGTAGAATTGTGACGGCAACTTCTGCTGCGTTTCGGTCATACTTCTACTGCGCAACAATAAAACTTCTGCTGAATAGCGGGAAAAAGCAGGGATATGGAGTATACGGAAAGCAGATATTTCCTGATTTAGATGCTTTGATGGTTAAAGGATGTAAAAGAGTATTCGTGGAAAGTCTCTTAGACGGGTTGTGGTTGAGAACTCTCGTTTGGTTCGCAACCGAGTATTTCAGAGACGTCAGACAGCTAACCTGCTTAGAATCAGCATTCTCCTTTTCAATCAGAATCCTTGGTTTTCCGGTATCTGCTTGCAACTTTTATAGGGAATGATAATATTTTAGAAATCAATACTTTACTACCATCGGCAGAAAACGATGGGAGGGGAGGTGTGTTAATATATGTGTGCGGTTGTTAATCCGGTTGGAACTGGTTGTGCTTACTTGATACCCGTTGAATCTGGATTTCTCAAGGAATAAAGTCCGTCCACTTTTAATCGTGATAGGAAACGTGATGAGAAAGATATTGCTAAAAGGAATATAGGCAAGGCTTATTCAAATTGATGTGATTTTTGTTTTCCTTCTGTTGGTTTGAAGATAACAATCATTTATTCGTTTTTGGATGATTATCCATTCAGAGAAACCTCTTTTTTCTTGGCGGGGATAAAGAGGTTTCTTGTTTTTATTTCCGTTTCAAATACTCGTATCCGAAGCGGCAATAAAGGCAACGTTTCCGGTCGCAATACTCTTTTTTCAGTTGAATCAGCGCCTGTGTGTCGGCGGCACTCTCGGCTTTGAGTCCGCAATCGTCCCACATGCGTGTGATATAGTTGTTTTCCGGTTTTAATGTTTCCAGGAAACGGATAGCGCGTTGGCATAGTTTTTCATCGTTCTTATGCAGCCCGTAAGCAAACAGAAACGTGCTCACCGTATTGATAAGCAACAGGTCGACGGACGATTGGCTTAACGTTTTCCGACGTTTGGGAGAGGGCTCTCCGAAGCGATAATGCGTTTCCCAATATTCCGATGTTCCCGCCGACAGGATGGCGCGTGCCTGTTCTATGGCGGTGCACTCGAGCAGTTGCGACAACAAACCTTGCGACTGGTAATAAAGCCATGCCAATTGAGCCATACGGATATGCGGGAAGTTACCCGGCCGTAATCGAAGGAAACGCCATAGGGATGAATCCATGCGTTGCAAACCGAACTTGTGTGCCAGATAAAGATACTCCTTTTGAAGTTTCTCGTAATACTCGTCGCAAATTTCCTCTTCTAAGAAACCCGCCTGTCCGAAGAATATGGCTTCTATTTGAAACAGGCTGTCGCGATGCTTGTCCACGGCGCGCAAGGGTATCAAGTTGGCCCAACGTTCGAAGGTCTCTCCGTTGAGGCTGAATCCGAAATTGCGTGCCAAAGTGATGAAGAAAGCATCTTCCCAGTTTCCGTTGCAGCGTTCCAGGCGTTCGTTCACCTGTTTGGTTTTCTGTTCCAAGCGCTCGCTTTGCAACGTATTCATCCAGCTATGTGCCAACAGGGGCGGCAACTCGGGAATAATCTTGTAGCAAGGTGGGTAGATGTCGGCATGGCAAAGCTCATGGTAATGCATTCTCAGTGTTTCGGGGCAGGCGAGCTGCATTTGAGGAATGGTTTCGCCGTTGGAACGAATCACTTCGGTGTCCACTGTTTCGGCAATATGTAGAATCACGGAATCGTAGGCTGCATCGTGGTGATGTCCATGCTTGTACCAATCCGATGAAAACGAGTGGATTTCAATGTTTCCTACCCATAAAGTGCCGGCTATTTTGATTTTGGCGTTGAAGAAGTCGGGACCTGCGTTGGTATTATGCAGTCCGGCATCAAGAATCTCCACGGTCTCTCCGAGTGTTGTCCGGAGCTCTTTTAACGGGAAGATCTTGTGTTTCCATGCATAATGCAGGAGTTGTTCCATGTTAATTGAGGTTATATGTATGGCGCAAAATTAAATAATTATGAGAAGAAAACCTATCTTTGCATCAATTAATTGGATATAACATGAAAATAGCATTGATTGGTTATGGCAAGATGGGCAAGGAGATAGAACGTATAGCCTTGAGCCGCGGACACGAAATTGTAAGCATTATTGATGTAGATAATCAAGAAGATTTCCAGTCGGAAGCTTTCAAGAGCGCAGACGTCGCTATTGAGTTTACAGCCCCGACCGTAGCATATCGGAATTATATAAAAGCCTTTGAAGCCGGAGTAAAGGTGGTTTCGGGCAGTACGGGATGGATGACGGAGCATGGTTCGGAAATAAAACGGATGTGTGAAGCGGAAGGCAAAACCTTATTTTGGTCGTCGAACTTCAGTTTAGGTGTAGCTATATTTTCGGCTGTGAACAACTATCTGGCAAAGATTATGAACCGGTTCCCGGCTTACGATGTGGAAATGACGGAAACGCACCATATCCATAAACTCGATGCGCCGAGCGGTACAGCCATCACCTTGGCCGAAGGTATCTTGGCCAATATCGACCGGAAAACCAAATGGGTGAAAGGAACGTTGCTGGCGCCGGACGGAACGTTGTCGGGAACGAAAGAATGTGCGTCCGACGAGCTTTGTATCAGTTCCGTGCGTGAGGGGGAGGTTACCGGTATCCATGCCATCCGTTACGAATCGGAAGCAGACAGCATTACGATTACCCACGATGCGAAAAACCGTAAAGGCTTTGCGCTGGGTGCCGTGCTGGCGGCTGAGTATACGGCTCAACATACGGGCTTTCTGGGAATGGATGATTTGCTTCACTTCTAAAAAACAGGGTAATGAAAGATATACAACCTCATATTTTAGGCGATTGGAAAGGAAAACCTGTAACGGTGGAAACAGGGCAGTTCGGTTCTGCTGTTTGCTATGGCAATGAGTGGATTGTTCTTTCCAAAGATGTCGATCCGAACGAAATCTCGCTCGAAGAAGCGATTCAACTGCTCGAGAAGAAGCGGAAATCCCAATGGATAAAATTTAGTATCGTGCTGGCGCTTTACTTGCTTTTCCTGTTATGGGTTAAAAGTTGGCTGGGGCTCGTTGTTGTTCCATTCATATTCGACGCTTACATTACCAAAAAGATTCCCTGGACATGGTGGAGAAAGACAAAGAATCCTACTATCCGTACGGTGATGAGCTGGGTCGATGCGATTGTTTTTGCTATCGTAGCCGTATATTTCGTCAATATCTATGCGTTTCAGAATTATGCCATTCCCTCTTCCTCGTTGGAGAAATCGTTGCTTACGGGTGATTATCTGTTTGTAAGCAAGTTGAGTTATGGCCCGCGCATTCCGCAGACTCCTCTTTCCATGCCTCTTACACAACATACATTGCCGATATTCAATACCAAGTCGTATATCGAATGGCCACAATGGAAGTATCGTCGTGTAAAGGGATTGGGCGAAGTGAAGCTCAACGATATTGTTGTGTTCAACTATCCTTCAGGAGATACGGTGGTGAGCAATCCCGCTTATCAGAGTGCGGATTTTTATGGGTTGTGCTATCAGTTGGCAGAATCCATGTATTCTAATAAACCGCAAATGGACAGTTTGAGTAGGGAGCAACAGAAGATGGTGTTCGATTTCTATTATAACGAAGGACGGAAATACATAGTAGAGCATCCCGAGGATTTTGGTAAGATTATCAGTCGTCCGGTGGACCGCCGTGAGAATTATGTGAAGCGTTGTGTGGGATTGCCGGGACAGACGTTGCAGATAAAAGACCGTATTGTTTATCTGGACGGAGTAGCCAATAAAGAACCGGACAACGTGCAATATTCATATACGGTGAAAACCCGTAGACCCATACCCGAAGAGCTTCGGCGTGAACTGGGCATTACCGACGAAGACGCCGTTGCGCACAATCGGGAAGAGACGCTTTACTCCATGCCGCTTACTAAAAAGGCGCACGACGCTTTGCTGGCGCGTAAAGATATTGTGGAAAGTATCACCATCAATGAATCGTCTCCCGACGGGCTGTATCCGTTGAATTTGTATACCGGATGGACACGCGACAATTACGGTCCGGTATGGATTCCCAAAAAAGGAGAGAGCATTAAACTGACGGAGGATAATCTGCCTATTTATGAACGTCCGATTGCTGTGTACGAAGGGAACAAACTCGAAGTGAAAGATGGTAAAATCTATATTAACGGTGAGCAGACCGATACGTATACGTTTAAAATGGACTATTATTGGATGATGGGCGATAACCGTCATAATTCGGCCGACTCTCGTTACTGGGGATTTGTCCCCGAAGACCATGTGGTGGGCAAGCCTATTGTAGTATGGCTTTCGTTGGATAAAGACAGAGGCTGGTTCGACGGCAAGATTCGTTGGAATCGCTTCTTCAAATGGGTGGATAATATTAAATAGTTCTTCCGGTTCGGAATCATGCGTTCACTACTAAAAACACTCGTTATTGCTGCGGCATTAGTGCTTCTGGTGAAACTAATGGCGTTCACATCCTGTACGATTCCTTCGTCAGGAATGGAAAACACATTGTATCAGGGCGACAGGGTGATTGTAAATAAGTGGAGTTATGGTTTCAGAGTCCCTTTTACCTCCTTATTCGGTGTGCATCGCTGGAATGATTCTCCCGTTGGAATGGGTGAAATTGTATTGTTTAATAATCCGTTGCCCCAATCATTGGATGAACCCATAGACCGTCGGGAAGTGTTTATCAACCGTTGCGTGGGTTTGCCGGGGGATACGCTGATGTTGAATAACGAGCTTATCCGGACCACTGATGAAATACTAAGTCCCGATAGCAAACTGATTTACGCTTATCCCGGCGATAAAGAAGATAAGGTAGTGGATGCGATGCGTAAAAACGGTATTTCGGGTAATGAGTTGGTAGGATACGATGCCGGGAATTACCTGCGCAGCTTCAGCCATTATGAAATCTATCTGTTAAAGCAGGAGTTAGGTGTTGAGGTACCGTTTCATGGCCTGCAAACCGATACGGCCGAAGGCGTCCATCCGTTTGTGATACCGGCCAAAGGACTTTCGGTGAGGGTATATCCCTGGAATGCGAAATTGTTGCGCAACACCATTGTACAGCACGAGGGCCGTAATGCGGAGATTAAAGGCGACACCTTGTGGGTAGACGGGCATGTGGCGGCAAGTTACACTTTCACGAAAGATTATTATTGGATGGCTTCCAACAACTCTATGAGTTTATGCGATTCCCGCCTGTTCGGTTTTGTTCCGAAAGACCATATAATAGGAAAAGCAGTGTGGGTATGGTTTTCGAAGGATACGGAAAAAGGACTTTTTAAAGGCTACCGCTTCGATCGCTTCTTTCGTAGAGTACGATAGGGAGAGTAACAAAGATATCACAAGCAGGAATTTTAAGAAGGCCCGTAAAACCTAAACGAAGTAATAACAATACATATTGAAATAAAACATAGGGAAATGGACATTTATTTGAGTTCTGCCTATTTAGCTCCTATTCAGTATTATACAAAGCTGTATGCGTGTGAGCGGGCTTTTGTGGAGCAATATGACCACTATATGAAACAAACCTATCGTAACCGTTGCACCATTGCTGCGGCTGACGGGCCGCTCACTCTCTCTATTCCTACAGAGAAACCGGAAACACTGAAATGCCTGATGAAGGATATCCGGATATCGGATCATGGTAATTGGCGGCACTTGCATTGGACGGCTTTAGAGTCAGCTTATCGGAACAGTCCTTTTTTCGAATACTATCAAGATGATTTCCGTCCTTTCTATGAAAAGAAATATCCGTTTTTGTACGATTTCAACGAAGAGTTGCGTGCTTTGGTATGCAGTTTAATCGATATGCAACCTCACGTGGAACATACTATGGACTATAAGCAGATTTTTGATGAAGGGGAGATGGATTACCGCGAGCGTATTCATCCCAAGCATACGTGGAAGGAGGATGAAGCCTTTGTTCCGAAGCCCTATTACCAGGTGTTTGAAGAACGTCATGGCTTTCTGCCGAATCTGAGTATTGTGGATTTGCTTTTCAATATGGGGCCTGAGAGTCTGTTGGTGCTTCGTGACAGTTGCCATTCCTTTTTACCCTTCCATAAGGTTCCGTCATAAACATTGCGCCGCTATTTTCTCCGGTATGATTGAACGGCCGATTCCTTTACCGTTGATATCTTTTAGTGTATGCCTTCTTAGGTAAAAAAGTGAAGCAAGCCCTCCCTCTTTAAGAAGAAAAAACGTATATTCGCCGCATAAAGTATAATCATTAAACATATAACGTAATATGAACAATTTATTCAGTGTGAAAGACAAAGTGGTGGTTATCACCGGTGGAACCGGAGTGTTGGGTAAAGCCATTGCAGTATATCTGGCTAAAGAAGGAGCCAAAGTTGTTATTTTGGGTCGTCGTGCGGAAGCCGGCAACGCCATTGTGGAAGAAATTAAGAAAGAGGGTGGAGAAGCAATGTTCCTTACTACTAATGTGTTGGATATGGCAGTAGTGGAGCAGAATCTGAAAGATGTATTAGCCGCTTATGGCCGTGTGGATGCGTTACTGAATGCGGCAGGCGGTAACATGCCTGGCGCAACGATAGCTCCTACCGGAACTATCTTCGATTTGAAACCGGAAGAGTTCCAAACCGTATTGAACCTGAATCTGACCGGTACGGTGATTCCTACCCAGGTGTTTTTGAAACCGATGGTGGAACAGAAAGAAGGCTGTATTGTGAACTTTTCTTCTATGGCGGCATTCCGTCCGATGACACGTGTGGTGGGATATGCTGCGGCGAAAGCCGGAATATCTAACTTTACGGCTTATATGGCTACGGAGGTGGCTTCCAAATTTGGCGAGGGTATCCGTGTAAATGCGATAGCTCCGGGATTCTTCCTCACAGAACAAAACCGTACGTTATTGACGAATCCGGACGGTAGTTACACACAGCGTGGCAACGATGTTATTCGTCAGACTCCATTCAAACGATTCGGCCGTCCCGAAGAACTTTGCGGAACCATTCAGTATTTGATAAGCGATGCTTCTAAGTTCGTGACCGGTACGGTAGCCGTAGTGGATGGCGGTTTCAACGTATTTGCCATGTAATCTTTTGGAGACAATTATCGGAATGGAAGGGATGAAATCCGGTTTTAGCGAATTAAAACTTGCTATTTACAGGTGTGTGATGGTCCTTTTCCGACTTATCCTAAGAAACAAGGGTGTTGCCGGGTCAAAGCTATGAATTTCATTTTTAAGCTGCATCAGATATAAACATTGGGGTTATCAATACCCGATGATGCAAAGGTAAAGCCAAGACTAAAAGTACATGGAAAAGTTACAGATAGTAACAAACAAATAGAAAAGAGCCCTATCATCACTCAAAAATAGAGTTTGATACGGCTCTTTTTATTGCTACCGGGACAGGTCTCAGATTAAAAGTCTATCTTTTCTAAGAATGTGTTTTTGACACATTTTCCCTTTTTCCGTATGTAGAAGCGAACAAAACAACCTCAGGTGACGAATGCGTTCATCGCAATCGGCTGCTGTTGCGAGTGAATACAACAGTTATAAATAGGGTTTCCGATACTTCCGAAAGATGTTCCGGACGGAGCATAGCCGGTAAGAAGATGGGAACGTTTCACATAACGGGTTATCGGTTGAAAATAAACTTTCTCTTTCTGCTTTATGTTATCTGCGTGGAAACTCGTAACTTTGCAGGCTTAAATAAAGATAATGATACAATATAATATTCATACACTTGCCAACGGCCTGCGCATTATCCATGCGCCGTCGCCTACACAAGTTGTTTATTGCGGTTACGCTATCGATGCTGGAACGCGTGATGAGGCAGACAATGAGCAGGGATTGGCGCATTTTGTGGAACATCTTATTTTTAAAGGTACGCAAAAACGTCGTGCATGGCATATTCTGAACCGGATGGAGCATGTAGGCGGCGATTTGAATGCTTATACCAATAAAGAGGAGACTGTGATTTATTCGACTTTCCTTGCCGGACATTTCAGCCGCGCGTTAGAATTAATGACGGACATCGTATTTCATAGCACTTTTCCTCCTCATGAAATAGAGAAAGAGGTGGACGTCATTCTCGATGAAATTCAAAGTTATGAAGATACGCCTTCCGAACTGATCTTTGATGAGTTTGAAGAAATCGTGTTCAAGAATCATCCGTTGGGACGTAACATTTTGGGCGATCCGGAACGATTGAAAAGTTTTCGGACGGAAGATGCGCTGCGGTGGGTACAGAAGTACTACCGTCCTACAAATATGGTTTTCTTCGTACAAGGCAATATCCCTTTCAAGAAGGTAGTGCGCGAAGTGGAGGCCGCTACTTCCGATATGCCGTTTATGCAGACGGATAAGCAACGTTTTTCACTCCCTGTTTATGAACCTTGCCGAATCGTGCGGCGGAAAGATACGCATCAGGCGCATGTTATGCTGGGCTCACGCAGTTACCCTGCTTTTGACGAACGGCGTACGGGCCTATATTTACTTAATAATCTGTTGGGCGGACCGGGAATGAACAGCAGGCTGAATGTATCGTTGCGCGAACGGAAAGGGCTGGTTTATACGGTGGAAAGCAATTTGGTTTCATACACCGATACCGGAACTTTTAGCGTTTACTTCGGTTGCGATCCTAAGGATGTGAATACCTGCATTCGTTTGGTACGGAAAGAGTTACGCCGGTTGTGCGAACAGCCGCTTTCGCCTGCGCAGTTGAAAGCGGCACAAAAACAGATTATCGGTCAAATAGCCGTCGCTTCCGACAATTTCGAGAATCAGGCGTTGGATATGGGAAAAACATTCCTGCATTACAATAAATACGAAAGTCAGGATGCGGTGTTCCGGCGTATCGAGGCTTTGACTTCCGAACCTTTGCAACAAATAGCTCGGGAAATGTTTGCCGAAGAACAGTTGACTACTTTGTTGTTTGAATAGAAAGGAATGAGCCTGACGGATAAGGTGCAAGCAGGCGTAAATTATCCGTATCTCGGCTTGATAACCTGCGGAAAAGTTTGTTACTTTGTATTTGTCCTGCTGTTTGACTCCCAGACAGCAATCTAAACTTAAAGAAGAAGACAACGTGGAAAAGATTGGTGTATTTTGTTCTGCTTCCGATAAGATAGATGATATCTATTTTGAGAAGGCGCGTGAATTAGGCGCATGGATGGGCCGTCAAGGCAAAACACTTGTATATGGAGGCTCCAACCAGGGCTTGATGGAATGTCTGGCGAAAGCTGTAAAAGAAAACGGTGGACGCGTGTTTGGCGTAGTACCCACCAAGTTGGAGGAAAACGGCCGTGTGAGCAAACTTCTTGACGTAACGTTTCATACTTGTAACCTGAGCGACCGCAAAGATACTCTCCTCAACGAGTCGGATGTGTTGGTGGCTTTGCCCGGAGGAATAGGAACTTTCGACGAAGTCTTCCATGTGATGGCTTCAAGAGCCATCGGTTATCATTCGAAGAAAGTGATATTTTATAATATAAACGGTTACTATGATGCGTTGCTTTCCATTCTCGACGGATTGGAGGCTGCCCATTTCGCACGTCATCCCATGAGCCACTATCTGGAAGCGGCTTCTACATTCGACGAGCTTGTAAATCTTTTAAATAAATAAACTCATTATGGCACGGAAAGTAATAGGTATCGGCGAAACGATACTGGATATATTGTTCAAGAACGAACAACCGACTGCGGCAGTTCCCGGAGGTTCGGTATTCAACGGAATCATTTCGTTGGGAAGGATGGGGGTGAATGTCGATTTCATCAGTGAGACGGGTAACGACCGGGTGGGGGATACCATCCTCAGTTTCATGCGTGCAAACGGTGTGATAACCGATCATGTAAACGTATTCCCGGAAGGAAAATCGCCTGTGTCGTTGGCTTTTCTGAACGAACATAACGATGCTGATTACCTTTTCTATAAAGACTATCCGTCGCAGCGGCTGGATGTAGAGTTTCCCGAAATCAACCGTGATGATGTGGTGATGTTCGGCTCTTACTTTGCATTGAACCCCGTGTTGCGTCCTAAAGTGGCTGAGTTCCTCGAGTATGCGCATCAGCGGGGAGCTTTACTTTACTATGATATTAATTTCCGCAGCACGCATCGCAATGATGCCATTAAACTGACTTCCACTCTTCTGGAGAACCTTGAATACGCTGATATTGTCCGTGGTTCGGTAGATGATTTCCGCAATTTGTATGGTTACGAAGACGCCGATGAGATATATAAGGGAAAGATAGCGTTCTATTGTCCTCGCTTTATCTGTACACGGGGTGGCGAGAATATTTCATTGCGTAGCGGGACGTTGAGTAAGGAATATCCTGTAAAGCCGATTGAAGCGGTAAGTACCGTTGGCGCCGGCGATAACTTCAATGCCGGCATTGTGTTCGGTCTGTTAAAATACCGTATCCGGCGTGACGATCTCGATGAACTCTCCGAGTCCGATTGGGATAATCTGATTCGTTGCGGAACGGACTTTGCCGCGGATGCCTGTCGACATATAGGGAATTCCGTTTCGGAAGAGTTTGCGGCTACATACGGACGATAGAGTAAGACGCCCCCACAACCTCCCGTTTGTGAGGCTTGTTTCTTCCATACCGAAGTGTTTTGCGGCTTGGATAACGGTTGACTGTCTGTCAGTTTCCTGATAGGACGAATCGGTTTTTGCATTGTTCCAGTCGATGAGGTTAATATCTTCCGGTTTAAGTTCCACGGTATTCGGGCCCGTCCGTTTCATAATAGATATGTGTCATATCTGCTTTTCCGATACCTTGCATCGTTTGTGCTTTCATGCGGTGGAAAGTAGGACGGCGAGGCAAAGAATAAATGTATCTTTTCGGCTGAGTTGGTTAGTTTCGATGGGTTTATATAGTTTAATTGAACACATTAAACCGGTAACTGAATGTGAACAACACATAACGGCTGATGCAGTTGACGCGCGTTTCGCTGTTGCCGGTAGCTGAAGCCGAATAGGTGATACTTTTCCGCTGCTTCAGCAAGTCGAAGCACTCTACCTTGATAGAAGCGGTTCTTTCCTTCAGGAACTTATAACGAATGCCGGCATTCCAAATTCCTTCGTTCAGATTGGCGGAGGTGAAGTTGTAGCCACGGCGCAGACGATAGGCGAACGAAGTGTCCAGCTCGAGGTCGGCGGGCAAGTTGGCTCTAAGGCTTCCGGTAACGGTATAGTCTTTGGTAAAGAGTTGTGTATCGGCCAGTTCGTTACGGGTGTGCGCCAAGTCGCATTGCGTCACGATGCCTATCTCTATTTTCTTGGGCGTATAGCGGAAGTCGGCTTTCAGTGTGCCCTTTTGCTGGCGGATAATGCCCTTTTCATCGGTGGCGCCGGCTTGTATGTTCTGTACATAACGCGCTTCGTTAGAGTAGTTGTAATTTGCGTTGCAAAGTAGAGTGAAGTCTTTCCATGCGTTTTTGTAATCTACTCGGGCACTTGTGTTCCAATTGCCGTCGATGTTGGCAGGGCGGATGCTGCGTGCTCCGGTGAGTTCATTGTATACCGTTTTAGGGGCTAGGGCATGGTCTTTCCAGTGGAGGGATAGAGATGCGTTCCATGCGAAGCTGTTCCGGTAGGAGAGTTTCAAGTTATGGTGGATGGAAGCTTTCAGATCCGGATTGCCGGAAGTAAGGAATAACGGGTCGTCGTCGTTTGTAATCGGTAACAGGTCGCTGACGGAAGGTTCGTGGCTACTTCCGTCGTACGAAAGGGTATAGTTGGAAAATCCTGTTTTATATTCGATTTGTGTTGCTATGTTCCAGTTGAGGAATGTATAGCCCATGTCGGCAATGGTTTTCCGGGTAGCCACTGTAGTGGCGTGGACATGCTTGGGCAGGAATCCGGCTTCGGCGGTAAGATTCAGATGGGAACTTAATTTTCCTTGGTAATTTACTTTCAGTTCGTGGTTTACGCTGCGGGTGTCGGCCTGTCGGCTGATACTGTCGACAAATGCGGAGGCATAATCAGAGGGTAGGGTGTTCCATTCCGTATCGTCGGGCAGGCGGTTCAAATCGTATACCGAGCGGTTTTGTTTGTCTTTAAGGTATTTCAGTACGTAGGTCAGCTCTACATTATGTATTTGCCGGAAGCGGAAGCCATAGCGGAATTCCGCGCTCAGCTCTAATGATTGGGCAGGGGTACAAACATATTGGTGGCGGTTGGCAATGGAATCCAGCAGAAAGAAACGGGTACGGCTCTGCATGAGGCTGGAGTTTTCGTTTTCCGAATACGAAGCATTGAGGTTAATCAGACATGTATTATCGTAGGTGATTTTATTGATACTGAGTCCGCCGCCGGCCGATTTCCGGTGTGAGCGTTGGAGGGATTGTTGCTGCATGCGGTTGGTATAAATAGACGCAAGTTGCTCTTCGCTCGTTTCCAATGGGTTGTCGCTGTAATCGTACGGGTTCTGGTTGAACGAAGCGGTGATGTTTTGCGAAGCGTTATGGTGGTGTGTATTGCTTACGGTTCCAATAAATAACATCGAGGCCTTTCCTATCCGGTTCAGCAGAATGCTTCGTGAACGATTAACCGTTTCGCGGCTGCTATTACGGTTTTGCTGTTCCGTGAAGAGACTGGACGAGGCGAGATAACTTTCTGCCGAGGTGGCCGTTTCGTTCTGCCGGTTGCTATAAGTGTGTGTGAGGGTTTCGTTAATAGATAGTCCTTTGAGGCTTTGTTTCCAATTCAGTTGTACCTTTTTGCGCATCCATTCTTTCGAGCTGTCTTGGATAAGCGTAGGTGGCAGGTCCGGTTGGTCGGGATTATAACCACCCGGCAGATTGAGTGCGTTGCCGTTGAGAGCTAGTTGCGGGCCTTTTTTCTTGAAATAGTTGATACCGCCATCCAATAAATAACGTCGGTCGCGGTTGGCTGCGCCGGTTGTCAGATTAGCAAGCACCGTCATATCCACATTCTTTTTGGTTTTCATATCCATCACCTGTTTCTTGTGATGTTTTCCCATCAGCTTGTCCTCTTCGGTCACGGTTTCGTATACCTTTACCTGATCCAGCTCTTTCACAGGCACATTCTTTAAGGCAATGTTCTGATCGTGTGTGAAAAAGCCTTCACCGTTGAGACGTATCTCACTGATGGGCTTATCGAGATACATCAGATGTCCGTGGTTATCGAAATAAAGTCCCGGCAGACGGCGCACCAACTCCAGCAGTACTGATCCCTGCGGCATTTCGTAAGCGTCGGTATTGTAGATCAGCGTATCGCCCTTCATATACATCTTTTTCAGTTCACCCACAATTTGCGCTTCCTGCAGGGTCATAGCTTTGGGTCTGAGCGTGATATCGCCCAAGTCGGCTTCCTGCTCTTTCAGGGAAGTGCGTAGCTCGCGTTGATAGCTTTCCATTCCCAGGTATGAAACTTTCACCAGGAGGTGGTTCACTCCTTGCCTTTTCCGTGTGTAGAACAACTGAAACTTGCCTTCCTTATCGCTGATGCCTCCGGCGGCAAATGCAGAGTCGGGAACAGAGAGCAATTGCACGGTAGCGTTGCTTAGCGGAATAGAAATGCTGTCTCCTTTACCGGCAGCTATGTTTGCAGAGTCGGTTCTTTCGACGGTGAGTATCCGTCCCTTTAACAGCAATCCTTTGGTATAGACTTGGGCATGGACTTGCTTTGTCAGGGCAAGACTTGCTAAAAGAAATAGGATGAACTGTAACTGTATAGGGGCGAATACTTTCATAGAAATGCTGTTTGTTACTAAAAATCGATATTTTATTTCAGATAATGTGTGCTCTGTGCTTTCGCCGACGTTGACGGTTCTACGTCGTGAGGTAGAACGCTCTACGTCGGCACGTTGAGCTGTCTACGTTGGGAGGTACACAGCGCAACGTCGATGTTTCCGTTTCGCAACCTTTCGAGAGGTGTGCACTTCTTTTCCGATACTTATTTTTCCTCTCCCCCCCCCACGTCGGAGCCTTTTTCCCGAAAACACTGCTTTCAGTAACCTGATGAGCATGGCACAACATTCTTTTATCTCTCTTAAAGGTATGTAAGCCCTGAGACGAATTCTATATTTTTTCCGGAGGGAGCAACGCCGGTTTTCGCTTCATTCGGAGTGTCCCCGGTGCAAGGAATATTCCTTTTTTATGCTTTTCGGTTAGCAGCATCCTGAGTGGTTGCATGTAAGGATGGCGCACCACAAGGTAGACACTGTCCAACGGAAGGTGTATATCGGCTATCGGCCGGATAAAGGTTTCGTTGTAGCGGCCTTTTTTGTCGCATGCCTTGCCTTGTACATGATCGGTATCCCTTTTCTGGCAAGATTCCACATATACTCGCGCTTGTGGAACAGGACGGCCCGCTTCGTCTTCTACTGTCAGCCGGAGGCGAAGGGAACCGTACAATGCACCTTGTTTCCATACATCGGTCTTTTTCGATGGATGAACTATCGTGGCTGTCTCTGCGTTGTGTGTCATTGCCGCCATCTCTTCTAACATCTTTTTCGCTTCTGTGATATAGTCTTGCATCCGGAATATCCCGAGTTCCACGGCATCCCCTTTTCTATGTGCGCCGTTTACTACAAGCTCTACGGCGTAATAGCCATCTGACAAGATTTTTACATAGAAAGAGTCCGTTCCAAAACAGGCGATTTCTTGGTCGATGACTCCATTCGGAGCATTTGTTTTCCATTCGATGAAAGCTTCCCTTTCGTCACACGGGGCACAGCAGATGGAGATGTTTTTTGTGATAGGCTTGGAGGTCTGCGCGTCGATCAACCTTGCTTTGAGACGCTTCACTCCCCATAAAGGTTTGGCGTATAAAGCCTTCAAGGTATCCGTGCCGAAATGATATTGTTCCGTCAGGTTCCAATCGAATGTTCCGAAACGGATGGAGTCGGGCGACGTGTTTGCCATTTGGGCTTGGGCGGATACTATGTGGGCTAAAACGACGATGATGCAAGATAGGAGTTTCATACGGCTTTTTTGTTAATTAAGTTATATTAATACAAATAAGACGATATTCTTAACTGTTTACAAATAAAACGATAAAATATGAAAAAAACAATTATCTATCTGAAAAACATCTATCAGTGAAAAAACAGATAAAAATCTTCGTTTAGAGCGATACCGTTTTCCCGTCTTCGCTTTTCTTCATAAAAGAAGCTGATTTCGTTGAAACAATTCGCATAGTAATCAAAGATTTATATGTATCTTTGCGCCCGAATTAATTTATATTGAATGAAGACATTTGAAGAGTTAGGCGTTTCCGAGGAAATACTTAAAGCGATTAAAGAAATGGGATACGAGAATCCCATGCCGGTACAGGAAGAAGTGATACCGTATTTATTGGGAAACGGAAATGATGTAGTAGCGCTGGCTCAAACAGGAACTGGAAAAACAGCCGCATTTGGTTTGCCGCTCATCCAGAAAATTGACGTACGTAACAGAGTGCCACAGGCACTGATTCTTTGTCCCACCCGGGAATTGTGTTTGCAGATTGCAGGAGATTTAACCGATTATTCCAAATACATAGAAGACCTGAAGGTGCTGCCCGTGTATGGCGGTTCGTCCATCGAAAGCCAGATACGCAGCCTCAAGAAAGGGGTGCACATCATCGTGGCTACTCCGGGGCGTCTCATCGACTTGATGGAACGGCGCACCGTAAGTCTTGCCACCGTGAAAGACGTGGTAATGGATGAAGCCGACGAAATGCTGAATATGGGATTCACCGACAGCATCAACGCCATCCTTGCCGATGTGCCGCAAGATCGTAACACATTGCTTTTCTCCGCTACCATGAGTCCGGAGATTGCGCGCATCTCCAAAAAGTATCTCCATGATGCCAAGGAGATTGTTATCGGTACTAAAAACGAAGGAAGCAAGAACGTGAATCATGTGTTTTATATGGTACACGCCAAAGATAAATATCTGGCTTTGAAACGCATCGCCGATTACTATCCGCAGATTTACGGAATCATTTTCTGCCGTACCCGTAAGGAAACGCAGGAAATTGCCGATAAGCTGATTCAGGACGGTTATAATGCCGATTCGCTTCACGGTGAACTCTCTCAGGCGCAGCGCGACCTCGTGATGCAGAAATTCCGCCAACGCCATCTTCAGTTGCTGGTAGCTACCGATGTGGCAGCCCGCGGATTGGATGTGGATGACCTGACGCATGTCATCAACTACGGTTTGCCCGACGATACCGAGAGTTATACTCATCGGAGCGGACGTACGGGACGTGCCGGGAAAACAGGAACTTCTATCGCAATCATCAACTTGCGCGAGAAAGGTAAACTGCGTGAGATAGAGAAGATTATCGGCAAGAAATTTGTGGCGGGCGAGATGCCTACCGGTAAGCAGATTTGTGAAAAGCAGATGCTGAAAATGATAGACGAGATAGAGAAGGTAAAGGTAAACGAGGAAGAAATCGCTTCTTTCCTGCCCGATGTGTACCGTAAGCTCGAATGGCTCGAAAAGGAAGACATCATCAAGCGAATGGTATCCCGAGAGTTCAACCGTTTTCTCGAATATTACAGCAATGCTCCCGAGATAGAGGTTCCTTCCGATGCGCGTGGCGATCGTAAGGGCAAAGAACGCGGCGAACGTGGCGGCGAACGTGAAAAGCGCACTCGTAAGGCGGAGCCCGGTTATACCCGCCTGTTCATCAACATGGGTAAGACGGATAACTTCTATGCGGCACAGGTGATTGATTTGATTAACCGTCAGATACATGGCAAGAAAGTGCAGATAGGCCGCATCGATCTGATGCAGAACTATTCTTTCTTCGAAGTGCCCGAAAAGCAGGCGCACGAAGTGGTTTCGGCTTTGAACAATTCCAAAGTCGGCAACCGGAAGGTGGTAGTGGAAGTAGCAGGCGAAGAAAGCGGGAACGATAGCGGCAGGCGCAGCAGAGGGGCTTCGTCCGGTAGGGGAAGTTCGAAAGGCGGTTATAGCGAAACCTCAGGCTCTTCCCGAGGCGGTAGGAAAGGAAGTTCTTCGAAAGAAAACGGAAGAGATTCATCTAGCCGTGGTTCGAAAGATTCATATAAAGGTAGCAAATCGGGCAAACCCAGCCGTGAAGAGCGTGGGTATGCGGCGCGAGGCCCTAAAACCGACGATTGGAAACAATTCTTCAAGGGAGGTGATAAAGGCGGTTCCAGTGATGAAGAGCCTGATTTCAGTGAGGAAGGTTGGGCAATGCGTAAGCCGAGAAAGAAGTAATTCCCTTTGGAATATCTTATAAAGGATAATCCCTTTATTCAAGTTTGTAGTGGAAGCAGACTCGGATAAAGGGATTTTTATTATTATTCAATCATGGTACTATATGTCCGGTATGTGGTTGCATCGGGCTTGGGTTAAGGGATTTTCATCGTTATTCAATCATGGTACTATGTTCGATATGTGATTGCCATGAGATTTGGATTAAGAGATTTTCATCGTTATTCAAATTCTTCCGACAGCCTTTTGGATGTTATTTTTAGTTCTTCTTCCATGTAGTTAAGAAGGTCTTCTGGAAGAACAGCGTGAATACGCTAAAGCTGCCGACATCCTTTTTCCATGTAGTGGAGAAAGAAATCTTTTAAATGATAGTTTTTGGGAAACCCTGTCAAGATGGCTCCTCTTTCATGTGCTTTAAAAGAGTGCCGGATTTACCTTTTCGCTTAAAAGCGCTTTGTTATTGTAAAGCTATAAATACTGAAGAATGTTGTTTTTCGATTTCTTTGAAGAAGAACCTTATTCTTTTACTAAAGAAAGCTCTTTAATCAGCCTGTCGGCTTTGCCGTAGTTTTCCATCATATAAAGCATATAGCGGATGTCTACGCCAATACATCGTTGTAGGTTAGGTTCGTAAATCAAATCGCTGCTCATAGCTTCCCAATTGCCGTCGAACGCCAACCCTATCAGTTCGCCGCGCCCGTTGAACATGCCGCTACCTGAGTTCCCGCCGGTGATATCGTTGTTTGAAATAAAGCAAACATTCATCTCGCCGTCCGGTGCGGCATATCGTCCGAATTCTCGTCTGGAAAGCATTTCCAGTAACTCCGGTTGTACATCGAAGTCACTGTCTCCTTTGTATCTTTTCACTTTATCGAAAATACCCTGTGTAGTGGTAAAGTAATCGTAGCGTAGATTCTCCGAAGGTGAATAACCGCCCACAATTCCGTAACTCAACCGCATGGTAGAGTTCGCGTCAGGATAGAAATTCCGCTCCGTTTGCATCTCGCGCAACGCCGTGTTGAGGAGGCGTTCGTTGCGGTCGATTGTTTCGGTGGAAGTGCTCATTTCTGCGTTGAATTCGTAGAATTTTACAATCATATCCAAAGTGAAGCTAACAGCAGGGTCTTCGAAAAGATTGTAAGTGCTGTCCTGCTTCAGTACCAATGCCAGTCCCTCCGGACCGGTTAGTTTCGATTCATGGTAGATATATTCGGTATAAGCGTCGTAATCGTTGTGGAAACGTTCGTTCAATACTCTATAGCCGGCCGGCAGATAAAGCGTGTCTTGCACTTCCTCTTTATAGGCTTTTAGCATGGTAGAAAACACCTTTTTATCGATAGAAAGGTCGAGATTGTTATAAGTTTCCAATATGTTGCGGAAGTCCTTCTCGAGATTGGGGTTTTCGTTAGAAACATCCAGGTTGAGGATCGCTAGTGCCTGAAGAATCAGTTCCGGTGCGTTGGCAAAGCTTTCGCTGAAAAAGGCTGCGGCATGGCGCATGTTCCGGCGGTTTCGGTAGGCCAGTTCCAAGTCGGTAAGCATATGAGCATATTGCCCCCGTTCGGCAGGTTTCTCTTTAATCCATTGTTGTATCCGGTTTTCCAATTCGCGTTTCTTCTTAATTACCCCCAAATTGCGTATGCTTTGGTTCATTCCTATACTGTTTTTCCAATAGTTGGAACTTACCGCATATTTCGCAGCATACATAATGCGTATCGAGTCGCTCTTTTCCATTGCCTCTTTCCATATCTTCTGCTTGATGCCGCGTATTTTTATCATGGCGGCATTATCCGTCAGCATCCGTTCTTCCACCCCGTACGAAGACATATATCGTTCCGTTTCGCCGGGATAACCGAATGTCATGCAGAAATCTCCTTCCCTGTAACCGTTTAGGGAAACAGGTGCATAATAGTCGGGGTGGTAAGGCACATTTTCCGGCGAGTAGGATGCCGGGCGGTTATTCTTATCGGCATAGATGCGGAATACGGAGAAATCTCCTGTATGGCGGGGCCATACCCAGTTGTCCGTATCGCCTCCGAACTTGCCTATCGAAGAAGGAGGCGCATACACTAGGCGCACATCGTAATAATCTTTGTAAACGGACAGATAAAATTCATTTCCTTCGAAATACGGAGAAACCTCTGCCCGTAACAGCGTGTCGCCTTTTACGGCTTTTTCGGTTAAGATATACGAGATGGAATCGATGGCGTTCTGACGTTCCGTTTCGTTCATCTGTGGGGTGATGGCACTGTGCACTTGTTTGGTAACGTCTTCCGTGCGAACTAGGAAACTGACAAACAAGTCGGGATTAGGAAGCTCTTCTTCTAAGGTTTGCGATACAAATCCATCGTGCAGATAATTATGTTTCGTAGAGCTGTGTTGCTGGATGGCATCAAACCCGCAGTGGTGGTTGGTGAAAATCAAACCGTTAGGTGACACCACTACTCCGGAACAGAAACCTCCGAAACTGACGATAGCGTCTTTCAGCGAGGGTTTCCCGTCATGGTAAAGTTCAGACGGGGATAGTTTCAATCCCAGCTTCTTCATTTGCTTATATGCCTGTTTGTTCAGGTTGTTGAGCATCCACATTCCCTCGTCCGCTTGTAGAGTGGAGAATCCCGTCAGAATGGCTACAAAGAAGAAAATACGCAATTTAGTAAAGGTTTGTTCCATCGATTCCTGTCGTCAATATTTTATTCAATAATCAGTTTCAGCTTCTTTGCTCCTGTACGAGCTTTCAGCCATTCTGTTATTTTTGTCCGTTCGTTAGCTCTGGGCTGCGGTGAAAAACGCATGAAAGCCAGCGTGAGCGTGTCTCTCTTTTGAGTGCCGACTTCGGTTTCTACAGCATACGATAACGAGATGGATTCGGCGTGCGGATACAATACCTTGAGTTCAGGGATGATATTGTCGTCCAACGTGTTATAGCGGGTATACAGTTGCAATTCGTTTTTCAGCCGTGCAATTTCTGCTTTCTGTTGTTCGGAGCGTTCTACATTATCTTTGTAAAAGTCCTCCATTACGAGCGAACGTAGCGTAGTGACATCAATACTGTCGCTGTTTACGCCCTGTATCACACTCAATTGTGAGTTCTGCAATTTATAGTTCTTCAGTAAATCGCGGGCATGGGCTATTTGTTTCTCCGGAACTTCATTTCCCACCAGCACTACGCGTATGGTTTTGTCTTTGAAATCAATCTCTCTGCTAATAACCTGTGTATTATGGAAGTTGAGAACATTATTGATGAAACTGTTGGCACTGCTAGTGTAGATGGTAGCCCGCACAATATTATACGTCATATAAATGGCTGGACACATGGTGACGATTACCAAAGCGATGATCGAATTCTTTACTTTCTTTTCGCGTGCTTTGTCTACGAACTGCTTCTTGCTGAAATGCAGGAAACGAGTGCCTATGAACGTAGCAAGACTGATGAAGACACTGTTGATAAAATACAGATAAAAAGCTCCCAGGAAGTAGATTAACTGTCCCGTGGCCAAACCATATCCTGCCGTACATAGAGGCGGCATCAAGGCCGTGGCAATGGCTACGCCCGGCAACACGTTCCCTTTGTCTTTGGTGGAAAGAGCCACGATGCCTGCCAGACCGCCGAAGAGCGCTATAAGTACATCATAGATGGTAGGAGAGGTGCGGGCCAGAAGCTCCGACTGTGCCTCATCGAGCGGGGTAAGGGCGAAGTAAATGGTTGCTGTTACTACACTGATGACTGTTGCTACGGCAAAACTCTTTATGGACCGTTTCAGCAGTTCAAAGTCGTTGATGCCCACGGCGAGTCCCATACCGATAATAGGTCCCATGAGCGGTGAAATAAGCATGGCGCCAATGATGACCGCCGTTGAATTAACGTTCAGTCCGAGTGAAGCCACAAAGATGGCAAAAATCAGGATCCAAAGGTTTGCTCCCCGAAATTCCACCCCATAGCGTATCGATTCCATGATTATTTTTTCGTCATCTTTATCTTTACGCATATCAAAGTATTCATTGAAGAAAGCCTTGATGAAAGAAGGGTATTTAGATTGTTCGTTCATATAAGTTTATATTTAAGTTTCTTCTATAAATGTTTTTCTGTTACTACGTTCTATTAACTAGCTTGAGAATCTAAAGTCATCCTATATATTGGAAAGTTCCTGTATCTTTTCCTTTAAAGAAAAAAGTATCTTTATTCAACCGGTATATAAATTGAGATGTATATGCTATTTCATCTTTATAACAGATAACCTATCTCTAATTTGTCATCGACAAATAAAGTTAAAGAATGAACTCGGACTATTATTAATCTTCTTTACTTTCAGAAGTTTTATCTTATTAAGCAGAAAGTTATGTCTTATTCAAGTATCTTAAATCGTATTTTAAAGGTGGAGAGGATGTAGAGAAATCCATTTGTTTGTACTTTCCTCCATCTTCTCTATTTCTTGACTTCTTTCCTCCTTTAACTCTCCTGTTCTCTTATTTTTATAACTCCTTTCTTCCTTTAACTTTCCTGTTCTCTTACTTTATAATACTTTTTTCCTTTAACTTTCCTGTCCTCTTACTTTATAACTCTTTTCCTCCTTTAACTTTTCTCTTTCTTTACCTACTCGTATTTCCTTACTTCCTTATTTGTCTTCCTGTCTTTTTGATGAAACGATTGATGACAGGTATTTGGTTTAAAGGAAGATCCTTTTTAATAATATATCCTATAAAAAGCATCAACAGCAATGTCCGTAAGGGCAATAACAACCATAAACTGTCGAAAGGCAATGCTTCTGCAATGATGTATAATATTCCGGCTAGCAATATATACTTCCCGATTCCCCATAAATCGTAGTTAATCGGATATTTCTTCTGTCCGACAAAGTAAGAAAGCAGCATGGCCACTCCATAGCCGGCAAATCCTGCCCAAGCACACGCCATATAGCTGTATATCGGTACAAAAATTACATTAATTGCTATGAGTACGGCACAACCGGCGAAGGAGAAGTAAGCTCCCCATTTGGTTTCGTCAATCAGCTTGTACCAGAAAGAAAGATTAAAATATACACCCATAAAGATTTCAGCAACCATCACGATGGGCACTACTTTCAAGCCGGGCCAGTAATCGGGTGCAAGAATATATTTCAGAATATCCAGATAGAACATCACGGCAAGAAAGGCAAGTAAAGTAAAGATAACAAAATACTTCATAGCTTGCGCATAAACAGTCTTACTATCTTTATCCTTACTTTTTCCGAAGACAAACGGTTCGTAAGCATACCTGAATGCCTGTGTAAGCATGGCCATAATCATTGCAATTTTGCTGCACGCTCCGTAAATGCCTAATTGGGTCCGGGCTTCTTTCGCATCGGGATAGATGTGGGGGAAAATGATTTTATCGGCTACCTGATTCAGTATACCCGCTATGCCTAATATCATAATCGGGTACGAATAGTGTAGCATTCGTTTAGCCAGAGCTGGGTCGAACCCGCCGGCAAAGTGTAGTTGCGGTAATAGTAGTAACATGATGACGGAGGTGCAAATCAGGTTGAATAGGAACGCATAGAATACGTCATTTCCTCCCATGCCTATGTAATAGATAACGTTCAGCGTGATATTCAGTATGATGAACAGCATTTTTAATCCGGCAAAGTGCAAGGCACGTTTCTTGTAGCGTAGATAAGCGAATGGGATACATTGGAAAGCATCCATAGCTACTACCCAAACCATCATTCCGATGTACCAAGGGTGATCGGCATAACCGGTTGCTTCCGCTATGGGTTGAATAAATATAGTGCATAGAAGTGCAAAGAGCAGAGAGCTGCCGCCAACCATTTTCAATACGGTGGAATATACCCGTGCCGGATTCTCACTCTCTTTGTTTACGAACCGGAAAAAAGTGGTCTCCATTCCATAGGTCAGTATCACCATTAATAAAGCTGTCCATGCATACACTTCGGTAATGACCCCATATCCTCCCGAAGCGGCAGACATGGCGGATGCATATACCGGTACCAACAAATAATTCAGGAATCGGCCTATAATGCTACTGAATCCGTAGATTGCCGTTTCTTTTGCTAAAGATTTTAAGTTTGCCATGGTTTTATTGTAATGCGAATTAACGCATTTCTTTTGTTCCTTTGATTAATCGTAAGGAAATCCTTCGGCTTTGACTCTTGAGCCTGTTTATAAGCTAAGAAATCCTTTGATTCCCTTATTTCTTTATTGCTTCACTGTTTTGCGTACTTTGTTTTTCTTTATTGTTTCATCTTGTTTGTTAATCCATCGTCATCAAGGCTTTACCTTCTTTGTTGCTTCACTACTTACCTTCTTACCTTCGAAGCTTTCTTTTTCAGTCTGCCGGTAAGTGACTTTCATCCTATTTCCTCAATTTATAAAAGAATCGATTGCTTTGCGAAGGATTTTTAGTGAGTAACGCCTATGATGTTTATTTAACCTCTTTTTCTCTTTCCACCTTAGCTGCCGAATAAATCACGCATCGCATCGTATTTAGTACGTCCCAGATGTTTATAGGCCAGCTCGGTTACTTCTCTTCCCCTTGGGGTTCGCTTGATGAAACCTTCTTTAATGAGGAAGGGTTCATACACCTCTTCCAGTGTGCCGGCATCTTCTCCCAAAGCAGTAGCAATTGTTGTCAGACCCACCGGACCTCCTTTGAATTTGTCGATAATAGTACACAGGATCTTATTGTCTATTTCATCGAGGCCATATTTGTCGATGTTTAATGCTTCCAGCGCATAACGGGCGATTTCCGTATCGATGCGTCCCGATCCTTTTACTTGGGCGAAGTCGCGTACGCGGCGTAACAAAGCATTGGCGATACGCGGCGTACCTCGGCTGCGGGATGCAATTTCGCCGGCAGCATGTGCATCGCAGGGCACATCCAAAATGCGTGCGGAGCGACGTATAATAGTAGTAATCACATCATTGTCGTAATATTCGAGGTGTAGATTGATACCGAAACGTGCCCGTAGCGGAGCAGTAAGCAGTCCGCTTCGGGTAGTGGCTCCTACCAGTGTAAACGGATTCAAGTCTATTTGAATGCTTCGCGCCGAAGGGCCTTTGTCGATCATGATATCGATTCGGTAGTCCTCCATGGCCGAATAAAGATATTCTTCCACTACAGGCGACAGACGGTGTATTTCGTCAATAAAAAGCACATCATTCGTCTCCAGAGAAGTCAGAACTCCGGCTAAATCACCGGGCTTATCCAGCACCGGACCTGAAGTGATTTTGAATCCTACACCCAATTCGTTAGCGATGATGTTGCTGAGAGTTGTTTTACCCAGTCCCGGAGGTCCGTGCAATAAGGTATGGTCGAGAGGTTCGCCACGCAAGCGGGCCGCTTCCACGAAAACGCGCAGGTTGCTTACTACCTTCTCTTGTCCGCTGAAATCTTCGAACTTTAAGGGACGCAACGTGTTTTCAAAGTCACGCTCTTTGCTTGTAAGTTGTTGGCTACGTATGTCAAAGTTATCTTCCATTGCTTTTTCAGTATAGAGAGAGCAAAGGTATAACAAAGTTAGGCTTTAGCAAGCGAAAATAGCAAGAAACTATTGTTTTGGTCCCTCGTTAGTACCTCGTTGTATAAAGAGAATGTTTATTTTAAAGGGTAGATTGTTTCATCTTTAAAATTATGATTATGGGAATAACATTAGGAAAAAAGAACTTGAGGAAAGGAAGAGTATCTCTCTTCCTGGATTATTGCTTTAATGGAAAACGAAAAAAAGAGTATTTACGGTTAATCCTAGAACCTCCTATATCTTCGGACGCCAGATATCGTAACCGGGAGAAAATGGAGTTGGCCCACCAAATACTGATTCGTAAGGAAATGGAGCTGATAACGGGGCACTATCAGATGGAACCGGCGGGGAAGGAAGAGTCTGCGGATGATAATTTCTATTTGATTTTCGACCGGTTTATAGCCGGGTATAAAGGAAAAGACATTAAAACAGCGAAGGCTTCGTTGCGCCATCTGCATACGTTCTCGAAGGTGCAAGTTTTATTATTAAGCGACATAACAAGTTTCTTCTGCCAGCAATTCTACGATTACCTCACAACGGTGTTGCATGGCTCTACTCCCGTAGGTTATTTCAAAAAGTTCAAAATGTGTTTGGAAACCTGTGTGGAAAGGGAGATGATCATAAAGAACCCTGCATCGAAAGTGAAACTTACCCAAAGTGAAGAGTTTACAAAAGATATTCTGAGTATGGACGAAATTGTACTGTTAGCCCGCACTCCTTGTCCGAACAGTGAAATAAAGCGGGCGTTTCTGTTTGCCTGCAATACAGGGCTTCGGTGGTGCGATATTTTCCAGTTAACCTACCGGTCGGTGGATATGCCCCACCAAATGTTGCATTTGGTGCAGAGCAAGGTAAAGCAGCACTCCCGGAAAGCCGTATTACATCTGACGCTGAACCATACTGCCCTGAGGCTTTTGGAACTGAAGTCCGGTCCTGCCAACAGTAGGGTGTTTCAGTTACCTTCTTATTCGTATATGTTGCGTGTGTTGCGGAAGTGGGTGAAATCTTCCGGGTTATCGAAACATATTACGTTCCATTGCGGACGACACTCCTTCATTACCAATATCATGATAAACGGGGCTAACATAAAAACGGCTTCCGAACTGGCCGGTCATTCCACCATACGGCATACCGAAAAATATGTACATGTGATAGATGAACTGAAACGGAAAGCAGTTGATAGTTTGCCCGATTTGCCTCTTGATTTTTAATTCACGGTACCTTTTCCGTCCCTCGTGTTAAAGAACGAACTCGTAGTCGGCTGTTATATAACCTGTTATAAGGGTTATGCAATAGTCGGCACGAATACTACTTACCTGTCGAATGCCGTGAACCGTTGTTTCGGATGCAATTTGAAATACTTAATCAATTGGTATAGAGTTCAGTATGCCAAATCTTTGTTATTGGGTACTCCCGGAAAGATGCGCGGTTTGCCTTCGGCTTGCGGTTTTGCATCTAAAAGTGCTTTTTATGCATCGTTTAAGAAAATAGAGGGACTTACTCCCATTCAATATGTAACAAAGGAATCGGGTTCCGGAAACGATAGAAAAGAAGAACAAGAAACGAATGAATATGCCTACAGTTGTGCGGAGACTCAAACCGTTTCCATATCAAAGAGATAGCAAACAATCAATCTTAATTTTTTAAATTTATAAATTTAAAGTTTTATCTATTATGAACAAAAAGTTTTTAAATGCAATCCTGTTCGGAGCCTTAGCGTTCTCAACAGTTACATTTACCGGCTGTAAAGACTACGATGACGACATCGATAGCCTGAATGGTCGTGTGGATGCTGTTGAAAAAAGCCTCTCCGATCTGAAAACCGATTTCGGAAACCTTGCTTATGTAAAAGCAGTTTCTTTTGCAAACGGTGTCTTGACAGTAACTCCTTCAAGCGGCACTCCGGTTACTTACAACATTCCGGATACCGACACGAACACTACTTATAAGCTTAGTGGAAGCCGGGAAGGTAATAAGGTAACCATCACATTGAAAGATCAAACCGGTGCCATTGCCGGTTCTTATGAGTTTACCGACGAGAATGACAATACTGTAACAGAACCTTTCAACGTTAATAAGTTAACTTTGGGAGAAGATGGAAAAACAGTATATTATGATGGAAAGGCAACGGCTCTTACCCTTCCGGAAATCACTGTGCCCGATTTGAGTATCACAGAAGTATTGGATAACTCGGGTGCGGTAGTTGGATACATTGTTAAATACGGCGATAAAGTTACCAACTTGAAGATTGCAGACACTAAGTTGAAATCTATGGTATTTGTTCCTCAATTCTACTATCAAGGAATTGAAGCAATGAAAGCTGCAACGTTTAAATATCATGCACTGACTCTAAACGATGTAAATGCAGACAAAAATGGCCATGATGACGCACCGCTAAAGGCTGAACTGGCTACCAATCTAGTTCCCGGATTGACCGCAGAATACCATTTGAACCCATCATCGGTAAATCCTGAATTGTTAGTAAAAGAGAACTTGCAGTTTATTGCTGAAAATAAGAAATATGTGAAATCTGCTGCCCCTGTACCGAGTATTTATAAGAGTACGGTAAGCTCGGATGGCATATTGACTGTTAATGCAAAAATAGAAGATGCCGATATTAAAGATATCCTTTCCGACAAGGAAGTTACTGTATTGGCATTGCAAGCAGTTACTCGTGGTGAGAACGATAAGGATACAACGGTTACTTCGGACTATGCAGCATTGAAGAAAGTGATCATAACAGACATTAAACTGGCAAATGCCAAGAGTACTGCAATGGATCATAAAGAACATTTGTACGAAACAGCAGAGGAGGCTATTAAGGCCAATCCGTTGTTCGAGATTGCATGGAACAAGGACGAAGGCATTGACATTGCTAAATATGTTCAGGCTCATTATAAGATGGATAATGGAACTGAATGCATAAATTGGGATGGTGATGCAACGGATGGCAAAGTTAAAAACGATGGATTTAAGTATTCATTTGATTTTGTAGGTTATTTCGCAGGTGAGAATAAAACTTCTGAGAGTGCTCATGCAGCAATGAAGGAGGGAACTACCATTGTTCGTCCTCAGATAACCAAAGATGGCAAGCAACAAGAGTTTGGTGCAGAACAAAGCCGTGCTACCATCGGCCGTATGCCTTTGGTGCGTGTTACACTGAAAGATACAATCAATAACCAAAACGTAGCTGTTGGCTATATTAAATTCAAAATTAGTGAAACTCCTACAGAACCTACTATTACTGTTATCGATCCGTTTATGTTCACGGAAGCATATACAGTTAATTGTTCTGAAACAGAGCTGAAGAAGATGCTGACTTGGGATCAGGTTGAAGAGAAGATTCTGGCTAAACTGAAAGTTTCTAAAGAAGATTTTGAAGCTAATTATAAGCTGGATAATAGCAATGAAAATGCTAAACAATTTACAACTACCGACAAGGATGCTATAGAAGTTGTGAAGAAACTTGGTAAAGTAAGCATGACTAACGAAGATATAGCAGCACACGAAACTGAAGTCTTGGAATGGGTAATTACTGCAAATGAGGCATATGAGGAATTCTTGAAGAATGAATCTATCAGCGTAAATGTTCGTTTTGCTCACAAAAACATTGCCGGAACTTATGTTTATGTAACATTTACATGGAAACCCTCTCCGCGTAATATTGCTCCTAAAGGTATTGTTGCTCAGAATGGAGAAACTCGTATCAATGAGAACTGGTTCGACCATAACAGTGCAACCGAAAACAAAGAAGGCGATGCAGCGAAGTATGATGAAATCCATCAACATGTAAAAGTTCCTGTAAGTTCAAGTGATACGGATTGTCAATATCAAAACAACCTGTTAGACGTATTCGTTGGCGGAAAAGTTAAAGTCAGCGGTATAGATGCTGTATATGCAGATTTCCAAGACGATAAGTTAGAGAAAACGTTTGAATTCATAGTTCCGACAGTGAAAGATGTAAACGGAAACGATGGAAAAGTTTACCGACTGAGCGTGAATGAGGATGGAACAGCTTTGGTTGCTACATTGTTAAAGAACGGAACTGAGACAACAACAAAGGCGAACGTTGCCGTTATTAATGGCAGTACGGTAGAATACCAGAAGAATGGCATCGCTTATGCCGTATTGAACTATAAAGGTCATGGTGAGTTGAAAGACGGCGAGACCTTGACCGGAAGAGTCAAAATTGTTGCTAAGAATGAGTGTGGAAAAGAAGTCGCTTTGGAAAATAATGAATTCGACGTGAAGTTCTTACGTCCGATCAATGTTGATAAGAAAGGCTCTGAATACTTGGTTGACGCACAAGACGCAGGTTCTGACCTCAACGTTAGCAAGGTTCTGAAATTTACAGACTGGCGTGATATCGAATTCAGCCCGAGCGGTTACAATTACTTCAACTATTATGGTGTATCACAGATTGAAATCGATACGGACGCTATTACTACCGATTTGAGCGGAAGTAACTTTACCAAGACGCTGAAAGAGCTTAAACCGAACGTTTCTATTACCTATAATCCAGCTGAAACCATCAGCCTGACTGAAATGGGTACATTGAATTATAAGAATGGCGGCGAAGTAATCGGTGATTTCAATATCCGCGTTCCGGTAGTCATCACTTATGCTTGGGGTAAAGTGAAAGTAGATATCACTGTTCCTGTTAAGAGAACTATTCAACAGTAATATGGCGAGAACATACTTTATAGCATATATAGAATGTTAATTGAAAAGTGCCCCACTTTGCGGGGCACTTTTTTTCTAGGATAAAAAAGAGTACTGATCATGAAGAAATCGTTTTTAATGCTATGCATTGCATTGTCTGTTTTGTCTTCGTGCCGGAATGAGAAGAAAGAAAGCGGCACGAACGTTCCGGAAACGGACAATTCCATGTATCTTACCCGCGCAGACACGGTGGCGGCTACCCAGTTAGTGGAAACATATATGTCGCATGTCTTGAAAAAGGAATATGCAGATGCGGCAGGTATGCTTTATAACGTGAAAAAAGGCAGTGAACCCCGCCTCTTGAGTAACGGGGAATTGCAAAAGGTGATGGCTTCGCTCCGGTGTATTCCTGTTTCTGGTTACCGGATAGAGCACCTCACGTTTAAAGAGGCCTTGAATAATGAAATAAAATGCTCTGTGCAGATGTCGGAGGATAGGGTGACGAAATGGGTGTTTAAGCCTATACGTTATTTAGGCGAATGGAAGCTTTGTTTAAAAGATACAGCTTTGGGAGATTAACCAAAAGCCCGTCATTAAACGGTTTACGTAAATGACGGGCTTTTATTTTAACTGTTTGCTCCGTCTCCGCCATTCAAAATAGTAGCTTTTCCCGCATTGTGTGAGTCATGAATATCCGGAGTGCCGGTACTGTTTTACTGTTTGTGTTGCTTTCATCTAAAAAAAGAAAACCCTGCACGATGTACCAAACACAGTGCAGGGAAATAGCCAAAAGCTGAAAAAGTAATGATTTTTAGTCAGCGATACATATAGTAACGCGGTTTTGGTCGTTCTCGGCGAAGGGTTGTACACTGTCGCCTTTATAATCTGATAGAATTCGTGATGGATCGATGCCTGCCTTCAAAAGAGCTTCTGTTACAGCCTTGGCACGTGCTTCAGACAAGTTCAGATTGATTCGCTTGTTTCCGGTTCCCGCATCGGCGTATCCTGTCAGGGAAACCTTTGTTTCCGGATTCCTTTGCATATACAAAACCAAATCTCCGATTTTGGCAGATTCCACCGGACGGATTACCGCCGAGTTGATGTCGAAGAATACATCGCAGCGATAGGCTTCTTTCTTCTTTTCCACCACTTCTTGTTTGGGTTGGGGTTCTTCTCGTTTGGGAGCGACCGCCGGAGTGGGCTCTTCTGCCGGAGTAGGGGCTACGTAGACAGGTTCCACCGTGCGATATCCTTTGCCGAATTTGATGGTGAGGCCTATTAAAGCGTTGAATTGCCAGTCGGAATTCCCGGCTTTCTTTGAATTGAATTTATCGCTTAATACATTGGCGTTACCTTCGATGTTGAGAGCTACCCTGTCGCTCAACCGGATGTTGGCGCCGACGCCTCCCCGGCCGGCAAATGAGTTCTTGCTTCCCGTCCAAAGGTATTCAAGTTTGTGGTCGCCTTTCAATATAAGATCCTCTGCGCCATTGTCATAAGCGTGATTGAAGGCAACTCCTGCAAAAGCATAAGCGTTAAAGGTGCGATGAGGATTGAATTTACAAAACAGGGTGCTTAAATCTAACAGCGCATCTGCGTTTCCTTGCAGATATTTGAACCGGTAATCCTGGTTCGGACTAACCCAACCGCCTTTGGCCTGCCATCCGCTTGCGCCGATACGCAAACCGAACAAGGGATTAAACTGATAACCAACGTTCAGGGCCGCTGCGGGAGAGGTTAACTTCGAGAATTTAATTTCGCCCAGCGTATGAGCTGCTCCGCCTTGTATTTGCATATACCAGTGCGGTACAAATACTTCTTTACTTTCCTCCTGTTCTTGCGCGAACAAAGGCAGAATACTCACTGCCAGTATCCCTGCCAATAAACTCCTTCTGATATTCATGCTAATTGTTATTTAAAATTCTTCATTCTCTTTCTTATAGTGTTTGTTTGCATTGTGGATGGAGAGACCGATAGCAATCCAAATCAACGCACATATAATTAAATATATGATTAACTACACCCTATGCTCTCTCTATGCATGTTTTCATCAACTACAAAAGTAGCTTTTTAGCAATTAAAAGAAAAGAGTTGTAATGCGTTGACATTAAAATATTTAAGTTTCCGGACGAGATATATAAGGAATAGGAAAATGAGGGCTGTTATCCGCATTCAGGAGCTTACGATTCGCATCCTGACGTGGAGCTGTCTACGTCCTGAGATGCATCTGTCTGCGTTGCGACGTTGAACTATCTACGTCAGCACGTTGCGCTGTCTACCTTAACCGCTTTGAAAACCACGCTTCAACTCGCTTCGCTAACTAATAATGTTGGAGAGGATAACTCCGTTAGTTAGGCAAACTCTGTAGCATGTCCAACACAGAACAGAGAAATTGAAGCAAAAAGACACCCTCACTGAAGTAAATATTTCCTTATAACTGGCCACCGACATAAAAGTATGTAGGTTGAAAATGTTCGGCAACAACCGGAGAAATGTAATGCGTCAAAGGAAAAGAATCACAGTTTTAGAGGAGAAGAAGTAGGGTATGGCCTGAAGAGAAGATAACAAACCACCGAAGATAACGGGAGGCGTGAAAATTCCGGTTCGGCACTACCTTATTTGCCCGCCGTGGAGGGATTCCTTTTATAGAAAGAGAAAGAAAGTTAAAATTAAGGTAAGAAAGCAATATTCGTGCCGACTATTGAACAAAACTTTGTTAAAGAGAGTTTCGGATCCAAATATACCTTATTTATATTTAAATTATCCAAGACCTCTTTACATATCGCATATCTCTGATCTTCCTTCGAGACACACGATAAGGCCTTAGTCCATGATTCAAAGGTATAGTATGTATTGCTCATCATTTTAAGTAATTAATCAGAAACTTTTCACTTTTATGAGGCAAAAGTATGGGTTTTGTCGTCATCTGACAACATTTTATATGGAAAATAAGAAGAAGAGGAGTAACATTTTTAAGAAATAGGAAATTGAGATATTTTTTATCTTTCGCATGTCACGTTTTCCTTATTTTTGTGTCATACTAATGAAGATGGAAACACGCCAATTCGAAATAGAGGCAAAATGTATGCGCCCGATGTTGCTAGGTTTGGCAACCCGATATACCGGTAACGTGGATGAGGCCGAGGATATTGTTCAGGAAACGATGCTCAAACTTTGGTTTATGCGCAATCGTTTGGAAGAATATCGTTCGATAGAGGCGTTGGCTTCGGTAATAGTGAAGCATTTGTGTTTCAACAGTCTTCGCGACAGGAAAGAAATGGAACACAATTTGTCCGATTTGACGGTTGCCGATGAAACCACCATAGAGCAGAGAATGATGGAGAAAGAAGACGAAGAGGAGATTCTGCATTGGGTGGACACTTTGCCCGATTTGCAACAAGCGGTGTTACGGATGAAACATATCGAAGGGTTGGAAGTGGAGGAGATAGCTCGGATAACGGATAGCAATGCAGTTGCAGTGAGGGCGAATCTTTCCAGGGCGCGTAGGAAAATAAGGGAACAATTTATAAAATCTAGGTAGGCGAGTATGAAAATAACCAAACGAAATATAGATGAGTGGGTGGGGCGTTTTATGAACGGAGAAACCACCCATGAAGAGGAGCAGGCAATTTACCGGTTCTTCCGGACTGCAAACGTACCGAAGCATCTGCGCGGGCAGATTCCGATGTTTGCTTGGTATGAAGCCGGTATGCCCGGTACGCCCGAAGAGTTTCTCGCAAGGAGGAAGAAAAAAACACTCCATATCCCTCTTATTGTATGGAGCGCCGGGATAGCCGCCAGTATAGTGATTGTTTTGGGACTAGCTTGGATAGGATGGGACAAATACAAGGAGATGTCTGCCGAATGGAAATGTTATGAAGGGAGTTATGTGGTGATTGACGGCGAACGGATTTCGGACATAAAAAAGATTATGCCTTATATACAGGAAACATTGGATGAGGCGGATAGACTGGAGAAATGTCTGGCCGACCAGGAAATCTCCCTTTGTGTAATGAATGAGGAGGATATCGAAAAGAGTTTGGTGGATGCTGTGTCTGACGAAGAAATGCGTAAAGCGATACAGGAGGCCTTGAAGTGAAAGGAATGCGATATGGAAATTATAAAACGAAAATATTAAATACGGAAATCTATGAAACCAAGAACTTTAGTTGTTATATGTAGTTTACTGTTAGTCTTTTGTGGAAGTACGACAGGAATGGCTCAGAAGAGCATCGACAATTTGGTGGCCGAGTTGGAGAAACGGGATGATATTCATATTACATCGGTTGTGAAGCGCGATCCTCAGGGAAAAGATATCATTCAGGTAGTAAAGTCGTTCTCTTTCAAAGACGAGAGAATGGCCAGGAAGCTGGAAGGAGCTTTTGAAAAAGAAGAAAGTAAGGCTACCAGCGCCACCAAGAACCGTAATCCGAATCTGAAGAATACACAAACTTCGGTATCTTCCGTTCACGACTCTTATTCCGGAAAGCGTACCTCATCGGTGCGAACGGTGAAGAAACAGAATTACATTAATTATGTGTTGAAGTTTGATGATAAAAATACGCATAGCATGTATTCTTTATCCGTAAGTACTACAGGAGAAGTAAAACTTTCGGTCATTATAGAGAAAGGTAAAAACAGAAAACTTTCTTCTTGCTACGAGCATATCGACCCCTCATTATGGGTGTCAAATGCTTTGTAAGGGATAAACTAAATAAAGAATCTCTCTCACAAAATTCAATGTGTAAACTAATCGATGTCCGGCTGCGTGATGCAGGCGGACATTTTTTTGTACGTTCGGTAAGAGTGGAAGTTAGGGTATTTCGTTTGTTCTAGCCCCTGCTTAGGGATACTGTAAGATGTGTAATCGGGTTCTGTTGCATAGAGTTGTCTGTTGTGGCCCTTGCTGGGGAATCTGTAAGATGTGTAATCGGGTTCTATTGTATAGAGTTGTCTTGTGGCCCTTGCTTGGGGATACTTAATAATTCCTGTTTCTCCTGTTAAAGGAAACAGCTATATTTTTCTGACCAAGTGTGAGATTCTGAAATTTATCATGTACTTTTGTTGCGTAATATGTATCCGGTTGTAGAGAGTTGCCTGTTCTAGTCCTTGCTGGGGGATACTGTAAAACGTGTAATTGGGTTCTGTTGCATAGAGTTATTTGTACTAGTCTTTGCTGAGGGATACTGTAAAACGTGTAATTGGGTTCTGTTGCATAGAATTATTTGTACTAGCCCTTGCTTGCGGATACTTGTAATATGTAATCGGGTTCTATTGCAGAATGATCTATTTTACCCTTGTTTAGGGAATATTTGTAATGTGTAATATGGATAAAGTCGGAGAATTATGGTACTGAACTATATTTGGATTGCTTTCTTTCTGGTTGCTTTTGTGATAGCATTGGTAAAGCTACTTTTTATGGGAGATACGGAAGTGTTTCCTGCCATTATGAATTCTACCTTCAGTTCGGCGGAAACCGCTTTTACCATTTCGTTGGGACTGACCGGAGTGCTTTCTCTCTGGTTAGGTATCATGCGGATAGGCGAGAAGGGAGGTGTCATAGCGGCTTTTGCCCGTTTGTTGAGCCCTGTGTTTTGCCGTTTGTTTCCCGATATTCCGAAAGGTCATCCCGTTACGGGCACTATTTTCATGAATATTGCCGCTAATATGCTGGGATTGGACAATGCTGCCACTCCGATGGGTTTGAAAGCAATGGAGCAGTTGCAGGAGTTGAATACGAGAAAAGATACGGCAACGAATCCGATGATTATGTTTCTGGTGCTTAATACTTCCGGTTTGACGTTGATTCCTATAAGTATCATGGTATATCGTGCACAAATGGGAGCTGCGCAGCCAACCGATATCTTCCTGCCGATATTGCTGGCTACATTCTTTTCTACCTTGGCAGGCATCGTGACGGTAAGTTTCTATCAGCGTATCAATTTGCTTAATAGAGTTTTGTTGTTGACGTTGGGAGGGATGAGTGTGGCGGTAGCGGGCATTATTTGGTTTTTCAATTCATTGTCGCGTGCGCAAATGGATGTCATGTCAACTTCGGTAGCCAATATATTGCTGTTCATGGTTATCATTGGATTTATCCTGGCAGGCATTCGTAAACGGGTAAATGTTTATGAGGCTTTTATAGAGGGAGCTAAAGAAGGTTTCCAGACGGCAGTCAGAATTATTCCGTATCTGGTGGCTATTCTGGTGGCTATCGGTGTGTTCCGGGCTTCCGGTGCCATGGATATGATGATTGGAGGGGTCGGACAATTGGTCGCTTGGTGTGGCGGCGATACTGATTTTGTAGGAGCGTTGCCCACTGCTTTAATGAAGCCTTTGAGCGGAAGCGGGGCGCGTGGTTTAATGGTGGATGCCATGACTACTTATGGCGCTGATTCGTTTATAGGTCGGTTGGCTTGTATCTTTCAGGGTTCTACAGATACTACTTTTTATATTCTGGCGGTCTACTTTGGCAGTGTAGGCATTAAAAAGACACGGCATGCTGTGCCATGTGGTTTGCTTGCCGATTTGGCGGGGATTGTTGCCGCTGTTTTTATCGGGTATTTTTTCTTTGGGTGAGGGGATGTTCATTTTTCTTTTGTGCGCACAAAAGAAAAACGGAACCAAAAAGAAAAAGCGCCGGCTGCCGTTCCGAAGCTGAATTTGCATTCTTTTTCCTAAACGTTACCAAACGCGCTCGGCTTCGCCTTTGCTTGAACGAGGTAACGTTCTTTACGGAAAAAGAATGCAAATTCTTCACGCTTCTCCACTGAAGGCCGGAGTCTCTTCTTCTTTAGTATGAGGCATTTGATTTGGCTCGTTCTTATTGTTTTGTTCTTTGATGGTTGGGTGATGTGCTTTTCTCTATTCTCTTTCTTGTGGTGCTATGCGGAGTTTTTTCTTTTTGGTATAATGGGTTTGATTGGCTTCGCTCTTGTTGTTTTGTTTTTATGAGGGTGATATTGGTTTTGTTTGTTGTTCAAAAGGAGGAGTGGGACGTTTATCTCATTTGGAGAGCTTTGTTTTCTGCGGCTTCCATAATTTCACGTTCTCCGGGACCTTTATCGTTTATACCGCAGAGGTGGAGTATGCCGTGGATGATGACACGATGCAATTCTTCATCATATGGGGCGCCCACTTGTTCGGCATTGGTGCGTACTGTGTCGAGACTGATAAAAAGGTCTCCGTTAATGATGTTTTCTTCGCTGTAATCGAAGGTGATAATGTCGGTATAATAGTCATGTTGTAGATAGTCTTGGTTTACCTTTAGTATTTTCTCGTCAGAACAGAAAATATAGGCGATTTCACCGACTCTTTTCTTGTAAGTGGCAGCAACGGCTTTAATCCATTCTGTGGTTTGGTTCTTTTTGATGGCGGGCATTTCTACACCGTCTGTCTGATAGGAAATCATATCAATTAATAATTAAAAGTTAAAAGAAAAACAGATAGCTGATGATGATGGCGGCGATGATACCTGCAATGTCCGCTATCAGTCCGCAGGTGACGGCATTACGCGTTTTAGTAATACCCACGCTTCCGAAGTAAACAGCCAGGATATAGAAAGTGGTGTCCGAAGCACCGCGGGCTACGCAACTCATTCGTCCTACAAAAGAATCTGCACCATATTCCTTCATGGTGTCAATCATCAATCCATTGGCACCGCTGCCACTCAACGATTTCATCAGTGCGGTTGGTAAGGCGCCTACAAAACTGGTATCTGCGCCAAACAATCCCACTATGTAACCGATGCCGCTTACTAACATATCCATCGCACCGGAAGTGCGGAATACGGCAATACCCACCAGAAACGCTACCAGATATGGAATGATGCGCACGGCCGTGGTAAAGCCTTCTTTGGCACCTTCTACGAAGGCATCATATACATTGATTTTCTTCCATAATCCCCAGATAATGAACAAAAGAATGATACTGAACAGGATAACGTTGGCAATCAATGTGGAATATGTGCCGATTTCTTCACGACCGAGCTGCATAAACAAGTAAATAAGTCCAGCAAAGAAAAGGCTGATGCAACCGATGAGGATAAGGATGGGCTTATTGATCAGATTAATGCGTTGAGCAATGCTGACAGCAATCACTCCTACAAGGGTGGAAACGGCTGATGTGATCAGTATGGGAATGAATATATCGGTAGGCTGTGCAGCGCCCATCTGAGCGCGATACATCATGATGCTGATAGGAATCAGGATCAGCCCGGAAGTATTGAGCACCAGAAACATGACCATCGGATTGGTTGCCGTATCCTTTTGAGGGTTCAATTCTTGCAGCTCCTTCATAGCTCTCAATCCCATTGGTGTAGCGGCATTGTCCAGTCCCAACATATTGGCGGAGAGGTTCATAAAGATAGATCCCATGGCAGGGTGGCCTTTGGGGATTTCGGGGAAAAGACGGCAGAACACCGGACTCAGCCAGCGGGATAATGCGTTAATCATGCCGCTTTGCTCGCCGATCTTCATAATGCCCAGCCATAGAGAAAGGATACCCGTCAGGCCCAGCGATATTTCGAAGGCTGTTTTCGAGGAAGTGAATGTTGAATTGACAAGCTCCGTAAAGATTTCTGTGTTGCCCATAAACAGTAGCTTGATGAGTGCCACAATGAAAGCAATTACGAAGAATGCTACCCAAATGTAATTTAAAACCATAAAATAACGCGTTGATTTTCGTGCAAAAGTAGGAATATCTTTCTATTTAGCGTGATAAATGGAAAGATTATTGCATTTATTAGGGCAATAACACTATTTCGAATATGAAATTCTGGCTATCTTTGCTTTCTGATATTGCGACGGAATTAGAGGGAGAAGGAGTTAAAGAGGTTATTAACTCCGGACTCTCATAAAATAATTAACTGATATGAAAAACAAATGTATGTTAGTTGCAGCTTTGCTGTTGTTATCCGGTACAATCTCGGCCAAGGTTGTGTTGCCGCCGATGTTTTCGGATAACATGGTGTTGCAGCAACAGGCGGATGCCCCTATATGGGGTGAGGCAAAACCGATGAAAGCGGTAAAAGTAACCACTTCCTGGGATGGGAAGACGTATGAAACACTGGCTGATAAGGAAGGGCGATGGAAGCTTTCCGTTCGTACTCCTGAAGCGGGTGGCCCGTATGAGCTTACACTGACCGATGGTGGGAAACTGGTGTTGAAGAACGTAATGATTGGGGAGGTATGGATCTGTTCCGGACAATCCAATATGGAAATGCCGCTGAAAGGTTGGGGCAAGGTTCTGGATTATGAGAAAGAAATAGCCGCAGCCAATCATCCCAATATTCGTTTATTGCATGTGGAACATGTTACGAGTACGCAGCCGGAGACGGATATCAAAATCCGTGATAATGGTTGGCAGGTATGCTCACCCCTGACCGTTCCTGAATTCTCGGCTACCGCCTATTTCTTTGGTCGCGAAATCTCTGAAAAACAGAATGTACCCGTCGGGTTGATTCATACTTCCTGGGGAGGGACCAATGTAGAATCCTGGATAAGCGGAAAGGTGTTGCAAGAAATGCCGGACTTCAGTAAAGTAGTGGAAGATATTCGTGCAATGCCTGATAAAGTTGCGATGAAAGCGGACTATTTGAAAGCTTTGGAAGCTTGGAACAATCGTGTTGATGAAGGTTTTGCTGCCGGGAAACCGGTACGGGCTGAGGTTTCTTTGGATGATAAGGCTTGGGGCAAGCTGAACTTCCCCGGAATGGTGGATCAGCAAGGGCTTGGTGATTTTGACGGACTGATCTGGCTTCGCCGCACTGTTGATATTCCTGCATCCTGGGCAGGTAAGAAAGTGCAGTTAGTTTTAGGGGCTATTGATGATAATGATATAACGTATTGGAATGGTCGGGAAGTGGGCCGTACCGATGGTTATTCTGTTCAACGCAATTACACCGTTCCGGGTAAGCTGGTGAAAGCAGGACCGCTTACATTGGCTATCCGTGTGACAGATACAGGTGGTGGTTGTGGTATGCCGGATGAACTTTATCTCCGTTCAGACAATGGAGAACAAATTAGTCTGGCCGGTGAATGGAAATATCAGATAGCGGCCGATGCCCGGAAAGAGGGTATGTTTCCGAAGGATATGTCCGAGGACCCCAATCTGCCGACATCTTTATACAATGCTATGATTCATCCATTAGTGCCTTACAGTATCCGTGGTGCTATCTGGTACCAGGGGGAAAACAATGCTTCCCGTGCCTATCAGTATCGTGAGCTTTTCCCGCTGGTTATCGAGAATTGGCGTAAGGACTGGGGACAGGATTTTCCTTTCTATTTTGTGCAGTTAGCCAACTTCATGCAAGTGTCTCCCAACCCCGTTGATTCTGACTGGGCGGAACTCCGCGAAGCACAAGCGCGCACATTGTCGGTAGCGAATACCGGAATGGCTGTAATCATCGATAAGGGCGATGCCAATGACATCCACCCGAAAGATAAACAGGCCGTTGGACATCGCTTGGCGTTGGTAGCCCGTGCTAATACGTATGGAGAACAAATACCTTATTCCGGTCCCGTTTATCGTTCCTATCAGGTGGACGGAGATAAGATTATCCTTTCTTTTGATCATACAGATGGTGGCTTAAAGAGTAGTGATGGGAAAGCATTGCAAGGCTTTGCCATTGCCGGTCGTGATCATAAATTCCATTGGGCGAAGGCAGAAATACAGGGTGATAAGATTGTGGTGAGTTCTCCCGAAGTATCGTATCCGGTTGCTGTGCGCTATGCATGGGCCAACAATCCGGTTTGTAACTTATATAATGGTGCCGGTCTCCCGGCTTCACCTTTCCGTACGGATGATTGGAAAGGGGGGACGCAGAAATAATCAGTGCGTTTGGTGGTATGGCGGCTCCGCTTATTATCAATTGTAAATTATTGATAATAAGCGGAGTTCTTTTTGATGCCACTTGGCGATAGATACTGTGAAGACGAACGTTTGCTTACTTATTGGCTGTTGTTATTCTAAATAATGCTTATTATATGCAATAAAAAGGTAAAAATCATCAATTGGTCTGTCTTGTGAGATAGGGGGATGTTTTATTTCATAGATAAAATATATCTTTATCATCGTATAACATACAACAGACAAATAACTTATGCTGAAAAAAACGATTCTTGCCTGTGTTCTTTTGCATTTGGTTGTAGGAACTATTTCACCTCAAAAGATAGATTCTATCGATATTAAAAGCATGCGTGCTTACTATAAACGGTATTTTAATGATCCGACTGATCCCATTGTTCTGACAGCATCGGATACATTATTTGATATGGCAATCAGGTGCAATGATACGGTGATGGCTAAGATAGCTTTGGGAGCCAAGGTAGACTATTACTATTACGGACAGGGCGAGAACCGCACGGATAGCATCATAGCCGGAGTAAATCGCTTAAAACAATATGCCAGAAGTGTCGGTAACGCTGAACTTTACTACTGGGCATGGGCTGCGAGGTTGGTTAACTATTATATTATACAGGGAGAATATAACATTGCTCTTCTTGAAGCTGAAAAGATGTTGCAGGAGGCCAAAGGTGAGAAAAAGCAGGGAAGTATTGCTGAGTGTTATTATGCATTGGCCAATGTGTATGCGGCTAAAGGTTTAGTAAAAAAATCTCAGGAGTTTATGCTTAAAGAGATTGATATTTTTGAGAATGCCAATGTTTTTAGATATAATATATCCTGCCAGTATAGTGATGCCGCAAAGATATACATTGATCTGGGCGAAGCGGAAAAAGCGCCCGAACTGCTTAAAAAGGCACTCAAAACTTCTAAGTCTCCTTATCATGAGGTGACGGCCAAACTGGTTTATGTATCACTCTATCTTGCGCAAGGAGATACGGCAGCTGCCCGCAAGGCATTGGAGGAATGTAGACGAATGTATATGGAAGAACCTTCAATGAAACGTCATATCCATTATTTGTATGATGTAGAGATTGATTATAACTGGAGGGTGGGCAACTATAATAAGGCTCTTAGTGTATTGGATGAACGGGAAACCGAATTGAGGAAGAAAAACAATCTGACAACTTTGACGGCATTGAGAAAAACAAAGGCGGATATTCTTTGGGATATGAATCGTAAAGAAGAAGCAGCCGGGCTGTACCGCGATTTCCTGTTGGAACAGAAGAAGGAGAAAGAAAGGAATGAAGAAATTACTACCAGTGAGTTTGCTACCATGCTGAACTTGCAACAACTCAATGCTGAAAAGGTACGGCTGGAGAAGATTTCTCAGAAAAAACGACTGCAAAGTACCCGGACCATTTTATTCTTTGTTCTAGGTATTTTATGTATCGTCGTTATCTTCTTGTGGCAACAGAGAAAACTCAATGCAAAGTTGCATCGGGCAAAAAATAAGTTGAATGAGCAGAATCGTACGTTAATCAAAGCCGAGGAGGAACTGCGCAAAGCCAAGGAAACGCAGCATTTATAACACGTCAGGCCCCCGGGCGCTGCTGCCTGCCAGCACGCCAGGGGCCTTGTTTTTCAGTATATAAAAGCACCCCGCCCGCACATCACGAAAACCGTGACGTGCGGGCGGGGTGTTATGCTATAATTTTAAGCGCAGTCGCTCAAATTACAGCTGGGGGCCGGCAGAGACCAGAGCCTTGCCGTGCTCGTTGCCTTCGTACTTGGCGAAGTTCTTGATGAAGCGGCCAGCCAGATCCAGAGCCTTGGTCTCCCACTCGGAAGCATCCTTGTAGGTGTCGCGGGGATCGAGGATGGCGGGATCGACGCCGGGCAGAGAGGTGGGAACCTCGAAGTCGAAGTGCGGGATCTTCTTGGTGGGGGCCTCGTTGATAGCGCCGCTCAGGATCGCGTCGATGATGCCGCGGGTGTCCTTGATGGAGATGCGCTTGCCGG
>ERZ825137.833-NODE-833-length-42526-cov-3.883356_pt1 | contig 42526 bp, 30 predicted proteins | sample MGYA00519873_ERZ825137 | MGnify/ENA primary metagenome ERZ825137 (study PRJEB31778, sample SAMEA3449190) | human gut metagenome | biome: human gut; feature: human-associated habitat; material: faeces | place: United Kingdom | collected 2010/2012 ...
TCAGGACAAGATCCGAGACGGAAAACTCTATGTAGATCAGGGAATTATCGCAGGATGTGCGGGAGGCGGTTTTGAAAATATCTGTGCGGCAGCAGATATCATCAAAGGTCATAATATCGGATCGGATGCATTTACGTTCAGCGTATATCCGGCAAGTACGCCGATTTATATGGAACTTGTGAAAAATGGTGTCGTAGCCGATCTTATGGAAGCGGGAACAGTTGTAAAAACAGCATTTTGCGGTCCGTGTTTCGGAGCGGGAGATACACCGGCAAATAATGCGTTCTCTATCCGTCATACAACGAGAAACTTCCCGAACCGTGAAGGAAGCAAGCTTCAGAGCGGTCAGATTTCTTCTGTTGCTCTTATGGATGCTCGTTCGATTGCGGCGACAGCGGCAAACAAAGGATATCTGACGCCTGCTACGGCATTTGATGTAGAATATAAAGGACAGAAGTATCATTTTGATCAGAATATTTATGCGAATCGTGTGTTCGACAGCAAAGGTAAAGCAGATCCGAATGTAGAGATCCAGTTTGGTCCGAATATTAAAGACTGGCCGGAGATGTCGGCGCTTCCTGAGAATCTGATCGTGAAGGTCGTATCTGAAATCCACGATCCGGTAACGACAACAGATGAACTTATTCCGTCAGGAGAGACGTCTTCGTATCGTTCTAATCCGCTTGGACTTGCAGAGTTTGCACTTTCAAGAAAAGATCCCGCATATGTTGGAAGAGCAAAAGAAGTTCAGAAAGCACAGAAAGCAATCGAGGCAGGAACATGTCCTCTTGATGCTCTGGAGGAACTGAAACCGGTTATGTCTAAGATCCAGGCAGCGTATCCGGAAGTCGGAGAAGGAAATGTCGGTGTAGGAAGTACGATTTTCGCAGTAAAACCGGGAGATGGATCGGCTCGTGAGCAGGCTGCCTCCTGCCAGAAAGTTCTCGGAGGCTGGGCAAACATTGCTGTAGAATATGCGACAAAACGTTATCGCTCCAACCTGATCAACTGGGGAATGCTTCCATTTTTGACAGATGCGGATCATGAGGCGCTTCCGTTTAAAAACGGAGATTACATTTTCGTTCCGAATGTGAGAAAAGCAGTTGAGGAAAAGAAAGACGTTATCAACGCATATGTTGTTGGTGATGAATTGAAAGAGATCCAGCTGAAACTCGGGGATCTGACAGATGCCGAGAGACAGATTATTCTGGATGGATGTCTGATCAACTACTATAAGGCAACAAAATAAAACAGTAAAATAATAGAATCCCCTGACAGCGAGATGCAAAAGAAACATCTGCGGCGGTCAGGGGATTTTTTGTAACGGAAAATTCATTTCTGTGTGAAAGATGTTCTGAGTGTGGGGGTTAGTATGCTGAAAGTATTAGAGTGGATGTGCAGTTTGTGGGGATGAAAATGTTATGTAGATGATAATAAGAGGTGATTACGGGTATAATAAATGTGCAAGAATTTATGGAAATATAAAAGAAATAGAAATTGCGTTTTTTGATAAGTAATAATACGCAAAACATGCGTGCTTAAACTGCAAAAAATACGCGAAATTTGCGCGTTTTAATTGCGCGTTTCCATATTTTATGGTAGCATTTGAATGAGGTGGAAAAATATGATGCTGAGAGAACTGCGGAAACAGAAAAAACTAACCCAAGCGGAATGTGCGAAATATTTAGGAGTGCCATTGCGTACTTATCAAAATTATGAAACTGATGCAGCTAAGCGTACGTCAATAAAATATTTGTATATGCTCGAAAAACTAGAACAATATGGATTTGTGGATGAAGATCATGGTATATTAAGCATACAGAAGATAAAAGATGTGTGTACCGATGTATTTGCAGATTATGATATAGAGTATTGTTATCTTTTTGGCTCTTATGCGAAAGGAAAAGCGACAGAAACTAGTGATGTAGATCTTTTAATTGGAACGTCGGTGTCCGGAATACATTTTTATGGTTTGGTAGAAGCAATAAGAGAAGGACTTCATAAAAGAGTTGATATTCTGAACCGTGAACAGCTAGAGTCTAATTTGGAATTGATAAATGAAATATTAAAGGATGGAATTAAAATTTATGGATAATAAGAAGACTGACCAATATTATATTGATAAGATTATTACAGACCTCACTTTTATTAGAACACATACAGAGAGCCTGTCAAAATCGAAATTGGAAGAGGATGAGATTCTTGTTGATTCTATTATGTTTCGGCTAATACAGGTGGCAGAAAATTCCGAGAAATTGACAGAAAAATTTAAAAAAACATATCCATCCATTCCGTGGAGAGCTATTAAAGGATTGCGGAATCGAATTGTACATGAATATGGAAATGTAGACCTTACGATTGTATATGATACGGTAAAAAAAGATATACCGGAATTGATCGGAATATTGGAAGGAATCTGCCGTTGCAAAAAAGAATAAAAAGTTCCCTGACAGCGAGATGCAAAAGAAACATCTGCGGCGGTCAGGGGATTTTTTATTTACTGTATTCTTGAATCAGATCGTGTATTTTTCTATAAGCTTCTTCAGATGTGAAGAATATTTCATCGTCAAGCGTATCGCAAAAATCAAAAAATGTAAAAAGCAGTCCGGGTTCTTCGATGTTCAGGTAGATCATCCGGTCTGTATTTGAAGTCTGAAACATGAAATAGCCGTACTGGCGTCCGGCAAAGAGGTAAAATTCATGGTCGATCATGCCGATCGCCCGCTTCAAAAGCCGATTATGCTCGTTGAGCATGGAGTTTGCCAACTGCCGAATCAGAAAGAGGCGATCGCTTAAGTTCAGCGGAGTATATGCATATGCAGGATACTCTCCGACGCGGCCGGTATTTAAAAACTTTCTTATTCCTTCGATAGAACAGATAAACGTAAGGTCGGCAGAAGCGGGAATTGATTGAAGTTCATGTAAATAGTTCTGAAGTCTGTCGAGAAGTTCGCTTCGGTGTGGAAGATCTTTTACAATGTAAGTCTCTAACATGTCTCTTGTCAAAAACCTTGTCAGGCACGGAAGCATTTGAAAGAAATAACCTTCGGTTATGTTCTGCATTGTATTTTCGACATACTGTATTTGTCCGCCTAAATCTGTGACCGGGCGAAGCAGGGGTGTTGTCTGCGCCAGGTACTGACTGAACAGATAGGAAAATAATTTTAGTGACTCCGGGTCTTTAGTAATAAAGCCGGACTGCATATCTGAAGAAATCAGACAGGCATATTCAGTAGTGATAACCGCATAAGGAAATAAAGCAAACGCTGAAGTTACGGCATCAATATCATCATAGTAATAGTAACAGTTATATTGATAATGATTACTGTACAGAGGAAGAATATTTCTCAGGCAGTTCAGATTATAATTTTGCCGTGCAAATGACACGTTCTGGTTATTGTTCAGGCAGATAATGTGATCGATGTCTACAGAAGAGGACGCATAATCACCTGCTGTAAGAATGTTCATAAGAAACGTGTAATCCGGCTGGATGAGCAGACTGATCTTTCCACCTGATTTTTTCAGTTCCGAGGCGATGATGTAAAGGAGCGAGCGATTGATCTCAAGATGAGAATGAAGCAAGGTAGCATTGTCGGCGTAATCGGACGCATTGGAAGGTGAAGTTGCCGGAAGCTGCAGTGTCGGAATACGGAATTCTTCAAAAAACTGTTGTACGGCTTTTCTCCTGTAATAGTTTTCGCGTCCGATCAGGGCAATGTGATATGATTCTTCCATATCGGCCTGTTCTGAAGGCGACAAATGCATAAATTTACACATTTTTTCTACCATTTCTAAAGAAGACGGTTTTCGTTGCCCTTTTATAATCTTGTACATATTGGATCGATCCAAATTACAGTATTGGGCAAGAGCGTAAGTTTTGATGTTTTTATTGTGGATATGTTCTGATAATAATGTCGCAAAATCCGGCATAATCTTAATCTCCCTCTCACATGTTTTCCTCGGTAAAAAAGAATACTCCCACATGGCAAAATACCAGGGGGGGGGTATTACTTTTTGAAAGACAAACTAATACAGGATAATTATATAAAAGCAAATATAAAAAATCTATAAAAATCCGACAAAAAAGCTGACCACAAAGGTTGACACATCTTTGAGAACAAAGGAAAACCCTATATTATACATATAATGACAAATATTATATGTAGCAGGAGGAAGAGATTATGGGTAAAAAACTAACGAAAAAACTGTTGGTATTTCTTACACTCATGTGCATGATCATCGGCATGAATGTATCGGTATCAGCAGAAACTGGATCGACGGGAAATACCAAAGCGATAAGCGCTGCGGAAAATCCGGCGGACGGAACGCTTCAGGTATGGCTTGAGTATGAAGATGATAACGGAAACAGTGTAGCGTTGTCAGGCGGAAGCTGCTTTTTGATCAATGAAGAGTATGTACTTTCCAACTATCATATTTTCAATTTGAATGAAGAGATTGCTCCTGGTGTGACGATCAGAAGCGCGGCAATGGAAACGTTGGGATTATCCGAATTAAAAGACAACGATCCGCATCTGAAGATCAGAGTATATGCGAACCGTGACATGAGCGTGCTGGCAACGATCCATGACAGTGTGCAGAGTCAGACGATGGACTATGTAGCAATGAAACTGTCGGATAAGATTTATGACAGAAAACCGCTTGCTTTGGGAGACAGCAGTACAGTTCAGCAGACACAGACAGTAAACGCATACGGATTCCCGGAAGACTCGATCGAAAATAAAGAGTTTAATACGGCGGCTGACGTATCTGCAACAGACGGAACGATTTCTAAGCTGACAGTCGGAGGAAGAGCTGATTTCTTCGAGCACACTGCACAGCTTAACCATGGAAATTCCGGCGGTCCTCTTGTAGATTCCAACAAGTCGGTAATCGGTGTTAATACATTTACATATGGAAACAGCTCAGATCAGAAATACTACGCAGTACAGATCAACGCGATCAAGAGTGGTCTTGACACATTCGGTATCTCCTATATTAATGCAGGGGCACAGGCAACAACACAGACTCCTGATGAAGAAGAGCCGGAAGAAAAAGAAGGACCGGACGCAGATCTTGTAACAGCGCTTAAGAGTGAAATTACAAAGGCGAAAGCAGTTGATACGAAAAATTACACAGAAGAAAGTGTAAAAGTTCTCAACGATACAATCTCAGAAGCAGAAAAAGTTGCGAACGATACAGAGGCTACAGACGCACAGGTGACATCGGCAACATCAGATGTAAAAGCTGCTGTTGAAAATCTGGAAGAAAAAAGCGGAATGAACTTCCTGTTGATCGGCGGAATCGCAGCAGGAGTGATCGTTGTTGTAGTAGTAATCATTATTATCGTAGTTTCTTCTAACAGCAAGAAGAAAAAGAAAGCACAGGCAGGAAACGGAAATGTTCCTCCGTCAGGAATGCCTCAGCAGCCGAACGGAGCTGTAGTACCTCCGAACCGTGCACCGGAACAGCCGAAAGCGCCTTACGCACAGCCGTATCAGGCAGAGCCGGATGGAGCAGGCGAGACTACTTTGCTTGATTCGGGAGCAGGCGAAACAACGTTACTTAACGGAGCAGGAAGCGCTTATCTGATCAGAAAGAAAAACGGTGAGAAGATTACGATCAATTCACAGAACTTTGCAATCGGAAAAGAAAGAAGAAGAGTGAACTATTGTATTTCCGATAATACTTCTGTCAGCAGATATCATGTAGTGATCACAAAGAAAGGTTCTGATTACTATGCGGCAGATCAGAAGTCAAGCAACTTCACGTTTGTAAACGGAGTTCAGTTAAATCCATATCAGGAAACACTGCTGACAGACAGATCGACATTGAAGATTTCGGATGAAGAATTTGAATTTCATGCATCATGATCTAAACGATAAAAGCGCTGATTATAATTGACAAAAGAGTAAAGGGCAGTGAGAGGCAGAATGGGATTTTTAAGTGTTGTACATAGTGACAGAGGAATTAAAAAGAATACGAATCAGGATTCTGTCTTAATCAAAGAGGCATCCACAGACTACGGCGACGTTATGCTTGCTGTAGTTTGTGATGGAATGGGCGGTCTTGCCAAAGGTGAGGTCGCCAGCGCCGCTTTGATCAAGGCATTTTCTATGTGGTTTGAAGTTCAGTTTCCGGAACTTCTTTATCGGAGAAGGACGGCTGATGGGATTAACCGTATGGAATTGGAAAACGAAATAAATAAACTGATCCTTGATGTAAATCAAAGAATCGCCGATCACGGAAAGATTTCCCATATTGCGATGGGAACAACTGCGGCGGTACTTCTGATGGCAGAAGGGAAATATTATACGATGAATGTGGGCGACTCCAGAGTCTATAAAATTGACGGACAGGGGATGACTCAGTTGACAAAAGATCAGACGTTTGTACAAAAAGAGATTGACGCAGGGAGAATGACGCCGGATGAGGCGAGAGTGCATCCGCAGCGGAACGTACTTCTTCAATGCGTCGGAGCAAGCGAGGTGATCATTCCGGAGTTTACACAGGGAGAATATAAGTCGGGCGAAGTTTATATGCTCTGCTCTGACGGATTTCGCCATGTGATCACGGAAGAGGAATTTTATAAATTGATAGATCCTGAAAAAATGGAGACGGAAAGAGCGCTGAAAGACGCAGCGGTCTATTGTACGGAATTGAATAAATCACGTCAGGAGAAAGATAATATTTCAGTCATTCTCCTTAAGGTGTGTTAGAGGATAAATATATGCTGGAAATAGGATCAATTATAGACGGTAAATACAAAATACTGAATAAGATCGGTCAGGGCGGAATGAGCGTCGTTTATCTTGCGATGAATGAAAGAGCGAATAAACAATGGGCGATCAAAGAAGTCCGAAAAGACGGCGTGAAAGATTACGAAGTTGTACGGCAGGGACTGATCGCGGAAACCGATATTTTGAAACGGTTAAATCATCCGCATTTACCGAGTATCATCGATGTGATCGACAGGGAGGATACGTTCCTGATCGTAATGGATTATATCGAAGGAAAGGCGCTCGATTACTGGCTGAAAAAAGAAGGCGCGCAGCCGCAGGAACGGGTTGTGGAATGGGCGAAACAGATCTGTGATGTGTTCGGGTATCTTCATTCGAGGAAACCGCCGATCATTTACAGAGACTTAAAACCGGCGAACGTCATGCTGAAGCCGGACGGGCAGATCATGATCATCGACTTCGGAACGGCCCGCGAATTTAAAGAGACAAGTATTGAAGATACGTCTTGTCTCGGAACGCAGGGATATGCAGCGCCCGAACAGTACGGCGGGCATGGGCAGACGGACGCCCGTACTGATATTTATACGCTGGGTGCGACGATGTACCATTTGCTGACGGGACATAATCCAAGTCTTCCGCCGTACGAGATGTATCCGATCCGAAGATGGAATCCGGCGCTCTCGTCAGGATTGGAAGAAATCGTACTGAAATGTACGCAGAGAAATCCGAACGACCGTTATCAGTCGTGCGCGGAACTGATGTACGCGCTGGAGCATTACGGAGAATTAGATCAGGAATACCGGAAACGGCAGATGAGGAAATGGCGGACGTTCGTTGCAATGTGTTCGCTGACTGCCGCATCACTTCTCGGATGCGTCGGATTTAAAGTCGGGGAGACGATGACGACAAAGAGCAGTTATGAAGGATATATAAAAGAGGCGGCGAACTCGCCGGAACAAAGTGAACGGGAAAAATATTATACAGATGCAATTAAGATAGACCCTCGAAGAGGAGAAGCGTATCACAATCTTTTGCAGTTATGCATCCGCAGAGCAGACGGGTCGGAAAATGATTTTGACAGAGAAGAGACAGCGCGGCTTACGTCGGTTCTTGGATATAAAGGTAGCGGAAACCGGACAAATGAAAGTTATTTTGAAGGAAATAAAGAAGAATACGACGAATTCGCTTTTCAAATGGGACTGGCGTACTTTTATTCATATGAGGGAGGAGAAAAGAGCGGAAAATCAATGTCTCAAACATGGTTTGAAAAAGCGGCGGAAAGCGAAAGCCTCGATAAAGATAAAAAGGAATTGTCGAAAAGATTCGCAAGTATCGCGGCGTACTATGCTTCTCTTGATTCAGTGGATGAGAGCGGATACAGCACAACTTCTTACGGAGACTACTGGATCGATCTTGTCAGTCTGACGGACGGAGATCTTACAAGTGTGGTAAATCCTGAGACAGCTCTTGTAATGTATAAAGAACTTGTATACAGGATCGACGAAAACGCACTTGATTTCAAACGTGCGGGAGTGACAAAAGGCGAACTTCTGGGAGAACTCGAAGAAACGAAAAAGACGCTGGAGACAACGTCGTTTGCATCGACGAATGCAAATCAGACGGATATCAACGAGCAGAAAAAACAGGAGATTCTGAACAATATCAGCAGCGCGAAAGAGCATGTGCAGGTAGCATTTGAATCCCGGGGAACAGGAGGGGATGCTGATGCAGAGTGAACAGATCATCAATATACTTCATATCGGATTTATTATCTGTCTTGTGCTGACAATTTTATTTGCGGCGCTGAGCGTTTTCTTTTTCTTTCAATTTAAAATACGCGATGTGTTTAACGCTATCACGGGAAGGGCGCAGCGAAAGAGCGTTCAGCAGATGGAAGAAGAAAATGCAAAGACAGGAAAGTTAAGACAGGATTATTATTCCGCGCCGACAAGTTCAGACCTTTATACGACGCCAAGCGGAAGGATACCTCCGGTTATGTCTGCGCAGCAGGCAGCAGGCGGACAGGCAGACGGCGCGGCGTACACAGAACAAGTTTACCATTCGGCAGATCCGGAAGGAAGAGAACATACAATGCAGCTTCACACAGCACAGCAGGCAGCGTCTGATAACGGAGGAAGTGAAGCGACAACTTTGCTGAACGGCGGAAGCGAAGAAACGACTCTGCTGAACAGCGGAAGCGAAGAAACGACTCTGTTGAACAGCGGAAGTGAAGAAACGACATTGCTCAACAGCAGAAACGGCGGCACAACGGCACAAAGAAATGCCGGATTCGGAGAAACAACTTTATTGACGCCGGAAATGGAAGCATCGTTTGTTCAGGCAAAGACAAATGAAAAACCGGAATGGAATTTCGTTATTAAAAAAGAAATTATGGAAATCCATACGAATGAGATCATTTAAAGAAAACAAAAAAGATATTAATCGATTTATCTTGCAGCAGAAAGAAGGAAACAGATTGAAACCAAGAACAGTAAAAAAAGGATTTCTCGGTGTGATGGGATTATTTCTCCTGTCTGCACTGACTCCGGCGCTGATTCCGTTTGCCGTTGACAAAAACGGCGATCTTACACAGATCGGATATGCGGCGGGGGCGTTGTTTTGGCTCGGTCTTCTGCTCGGGATCGCAGCATATTTGTTTTTGGCGAGAAAGGCGAAGCCTCTGACAGAACAGGCAGGAAAACGGAAACTTCCGTCAGTGATCTGCTTTTTCAGTAATACGCCTGCGATTGCGGCAGACGCAGTTATGATCGTGTCGATCGCAGCGACAATCTATTGTGCGCTTCATATCGAAGTGAATGATTTTCTGGCAATTACGGCGCTGGTATTTGCGCTTGCAGGGGTTTATGCACATTTTCTGTTTAACGGAAACGTGTATTTCTATATATGGAACAGCCGGAACAGACAGAGGAAGAGACAGACAAAAGAACGGCAAAACAAAGAAGAACAGGAAGGGATGAAAGCATGAAAAAGAAGCAAAAACTAAAAGAAAGGATATGTGCGCTCGTCCTTGCGCTGGCGATGGTACTGACTTGGGTACTGCCGGATGCAGGTATGACGGTTCAGGCGGCGGCTGGCGATGCAAAAAAAGTTACGCTGAAATTTAAAGATGCCGCAGAGGAAACACGCGGGATAGGCGCACTTACTTTGAAATTACAAAGTAATGATGATCCGAGCTATGAGAAGAAAAAGGAAATCGAGGTTAAAGCCGGAGAGACAAGTAAAGAAATTGAGTTAAAAGAAGGAGTAGAATATAACTACGAAGTAGAGAAAACCGGATATGAGACAACAAAAGATGGTCGGTTTACGGTTGAGGCGGAGAAAGCGGATATTGACATTCTGCTTACAATGTCAGAGATTACACTTTTGCCGACGACAGATTCAGTTAGTCTGAAAGTCGGAGAAACATATGATATATCAGTAACAAATCCGGTGCAAGAACTTGCTTATACATGGAGCACAACAGATGGGAATGTTGCATCTGTTGAAAACGGAAAGGTTACGGCAAAAGGCGAAGGCTCTGCGGATATCAGCGTTACAAACGGGGTGAAAACAAAAACAGTTTCCGTAAACGTGTCTAAAAATCAGATTAACGGTTTTAGTATGACGGTGAAAGAGCCAAGCGGAGACGATCAAAGTTCTGTTATATTGACAGCCAAAGGTCTTCCAGCCGATGTTTCAGGAAATGTAATATTTTATGATGTGACAGGCGGTCAAAAAACTTTGCTCTATAAAGCAGAAGCGGCAGCTACAGTCGAATATACATATGAGACAGACAGTCTTCTCGGCGCGAAACAGTTTGAAGCCGTGTATAGCGGTAATGAAAAATATGAAGGCGCGACGGCAACAGCAACCGGAAGTTATGGGAAAACACAGGCAATTACGATAGACGGTGATGTTTCAAAAGAAGTGACTTACGGAACGGAGCACTGGAATGATGAAATCGTAATTGCTCTTGCCGATATTGAAAATACATTAAAAGGAAGAACGCTTGCGACAGAGGTTGCATTTGCACAGTCAGAAGACGCGCCGAATACAGGACTTGCTGAAAATGTAGCGGTCGTTCGCGTGGAAGCAGATCATACGATCCATGTAATTCCGAAAAATGCAGGAAAAGTAACAATTAAGATTAAAGCAGTCCCGGGAGAAGGAAACTTCTACAGAGAAGCAAGCGTAGATTATACGCTGACTGTAAAGAGGCAGGAAGTTTCGTTTGAGAATGTAACATGGAATAAAGCAAGTAAAGTATATGACGGAAATACTGGAATCGAACTTACGGGAACAGTAAATACTGAAAAAATCACAATCCCGAAAGAGAAAGCTGCGATTGCAGGATCAGATGTTGCAGTAAATGAGCAGAATGAAGCACAGCCACAGAACGTGACAGTTGCTGCCGGAATTTATTATATGACAGTAGAAGGCAACGGCACGGCAAACTATCAGTTAGTTGTAGAAGAAGGGCAAAATGTAGTTCAGAATGCGGCAACTATTACACATAGACCGTTGTATTTGACGTCTGCAAATGCAGAGACAGTGTCGTTAGCTTATGGACAGAATTTAAAAACGGCGATAGAAGAAATGACGGGATTAGTTGCACTTTGCAATGGTAACGGAGTTGTTCCTGAAGAAGTGCAAGGTGTGAATTCATTAGAGACAGGACTTGTGGGAAATGATCAAATAACAGTATTGCCGGGGGCAACAGCGCCGGAAACTCTGCATGTGAATGAGGCAGCTTATAAAGTAATCGTTCCGAATATTACAAATGAAAATAAAATCAGCGAAAACTATGAGTTTAAGTTTATTGAAGAGGATGATTATAAGGGAGATCTTAAAGTTACAAAACAGACTTTAAATAAAGAAGATCTTTTGAAAAAAATTGATCTTAAAGGAACGACAAACGGGATTTACGGCGTGAAAAATGGCGCTGACGAGCTGGAAAAAGTTTGGGTAAGCATTGGCGGAAAAGATGAACTCGGCGAGAAAAAGGGAACCCCTGTGCTGAAGATGAATGTAAAGGCTACACAATATTATGATGAAGTGTATATGAGTGTAGATAACGGAAATAGTTATGTAAACGTATCTGATGAGTCGGATGAGTCACAGAATATACTTGAACAGCTTAAACCTGAGGAAGGAATACAGGATAAAGTAGTTGAGAACGTAAAAGTTTATCTTAAGAACAGTGAAGATAAGAGTGGAAACACAGTTACGGAAGTAACAAATTTAACTGATTGGCTTCATATCGATAATGAAGCGCCGAGAGCTGTAATTAAAGATTATGATACGACAAAATATTCAGATGCTTTTGAAAGCTTGAGTTTCAATATGTTCAAAAACGAGATATATACGGCAGAAATCAGCGTTTCGGACACTTCGGGAGATTCTGTAGAAGGAAGCGGCCTGCATAACACGACTACGCAGAAGTATTGCGTATATGAAATGGGAACAGATGAAACGGCGTTAAAATTAGATAAAGATGCTGTGAAAAGTATTATTGAAAAGGTAGATAGCGGGCAAGAACAATCTTGGAGTAAATTGGAATTCGATAAAAACGGAAAAGACGAAATCACTGTCGGAAAAGCGAAAGATAAGGAAGCGGCAGAAAATAATTATCTGATTCTTGTTAAGACGATTGACAATACAGGAAATGAAGCCGTATATGCTTCAAACGGCATTGTAGTTGATGTGACATCGCCGAAAGTAGAATGTACTTTTGATACATCAAAAGACGGTGGTTATGTATCAGAAAAAGATGGAATTCTGTGTTATCAAGGGGATGCTAAATACGAGCTTAAGATTGAAGATCCAGAAGAGTATTTCTCAAGTATTTCGAAACTGGAAGTAATAGTGAGCAAAGACGGTGAAACAATAACTCCGACCACGAAAGAATTTGATGCAGACGAAACATATGAAGATTCATATATCATTGAATGGCCGACATCGGAATCAGGTTTCAGTTACGAAGAATTAAAAAATAAGTCTTCCATAGTGGTTAAAGGCGTTGTTTCGGCAAATAAAGGAACAATAAATGGAGTGGGAACGAATAAGTCTAAGATAAAGATTAAGGCATATGATACAGCCGGAAATGTATCTGAGACGATTGAGCAACAGTTAGCATTTGATACAAAGGCTCCGGAAATTTCTGTAAGCTTTGAAAATAAGAATGGTGATCCGATAACTCAGAAAGATGAGTTTTCATATTATCAAGACACGACTGTAATGGTGATTAAATACACAGATAGAAATTTCCCAGTTGGCGAAGAGTATAAAGACAACCTATACTTTATACTGAAGAGAGAGGAAGACGATCAAGAGCGGAAAGTGATGCTCGAAGGACTGGAAAAAGAAGGAATTACTTATGAGATAGAGGATGAAGAGGGCAAGAATTCTTTTGAAAATTATACGGATAATAGAGTCGTTACAGTAAAACTTACATTTGATAAGCAGGATAAATACGAAATCAAACCATATTGTGTAGATATGTTTGGTAATGAGGGGAAAACAAAAGAAACTTATAAATTTGCAGTTGACACCGAAGCGCCGGTAATCGAGTACACATATGAATATTTAGATGCAGACAAAAAGTGGAAGCCGCTTAATGATGAAAATGCTGTTAAGTTGAAAAATGCTCCGATTCGAGTGAACGTGACGGTAACAGATCACTTCTTTAGTTTAAAGGATAATTTTGTCTTTGAAGAAAAAGACGGTAAAAAGGAAAACACGCAGGTAAATACAACGCTTACCGCAAAAGAGGCAGTAGGAAAGATACCGAATTATCAGGAACAGGCGGACACTTGGACAGCTGCTTCGTCAGATGACCACCCGGTTGGTTGGACTCATAATGGCGATGAGCATCGCATCGGTTTTGTGTTTGAGAATGATGCAAACTATACGTTTAAACTGGACTATACGGACTTGTCAGGCAGAAGCAAAAACACAGGAGATCTGAAATTTACGGTAGATAAAACGTCTCCGTCGGGAAAGATTCTCGTAGATGGTACAGAAAACTGGTATGCAGAATTTTGGAATACGATTACGTTTAATATTTTCAAGGACGACAATTATAATGTGAAAGTGACGGGAGCAGATATAACGTCCGGTGTGAAGACGATCGAGTATTATACAACGAAAGACGCGATTGAAAGTGCAGATAAAGTAAAAAAGATCACAGAGTGGAAACAGTTGGCTGATTCGGGAGTGTGGAATCGTGATTCGGTAGTAAGCAGTATAAATAATAGGTCGTTCACAATGACAGAAGAACAGCAGTTTTTGACATATGCGAAGATTACAGACTATGCCGGAAATGTTACTTATCTGTATCCGAAGGAAATAGCGGTGTTAGACAGAACGTGGGCAGAGCCGAAGATTACGATTACAGCGGCTGAACCGTTATACGGAATTTACAATAAGGATGTTCCGTTCAGCATTAACGTAGAAGATCCGGAAAGCGGAGAGACATACTCAGGACTGAAAGAAGTTTATTACGAGGTGCGTAAAGACGGTGCAGTCGCTTGTGAAAAATGAAACAGTGACGGCAAGTTTAAATAACAGCAATGATGTTGAGATTTATGTAAAAGTTGTTGATAATGCAGGACATGAAACAGAGGCGACAAAAGATCTTAAGATCGACATCACTCACCCGACAATCGCCGTAACGTACGACTTGAACACACCTCTCAACGAGAGATACTACAAAGACGTAAGAACGGCAACGGTTGTTGTGACAGAGAGAAACTTTGACGAGTCCGCAGTTCGTTTCAACATCACGAACACAGACGGCACACAGCCGGCGATCAGCGGATGGACACACAGTGCGAACGCAGGAGTATCTGACGATGCGACACATACATGTCAGGTAACGTTTGCGGCAGACGGAGATTACACATTTACGCTTGAGACGACAGACCTTGCAGGAAATGCATCAAGCTACAATCGTGTAGACGACTTTACAATCGACCGGACAGTTCCGACGATCCAAGTGTCTTACGACAACAACAGCGCGGCTACACCGGGATATTTCAATGCGAACAGAACTGCAACAGTTACAGTCAACGAGCATAACTTTAACGCAGCGGAAGTCAACGCACAGATCACGGCAGCTTTGCAGGGAAGCGGCGTGGCAGCTCCGGGACTTGGCGGATGGAGCACAAACGGAGACGTGCATACGGCAAGCGTAACATTCTCTGCAGACGCAGATTATACGTTTGATGTTGATTACACAGACCTTGCAGGAAATGCAGCGGCAGATTACACACAGGATAAATTTACGGTAGATAAGACAGATCCGGAAGTTGAGTTCTTCGATATCGAAGATAAATCGGCAAATAACGGAACAGTTGCTCCCGGTGTGAAATACAGTGATGTAAACTACATGGAAAGCGGCGTTGATATTACGATCAAAGGCGCGAAACATGACAAGACAGAATTAAGCGGAAACCGTACAAATATCGCAAACGGCGAGAGCATCAAAATGGAAGATTTCAAACATGATGAAGAGACGGATGACGTTTACACGATGACGGCGGTTATTAAAGACAAAGCCGGAAATGAAACGGAAAAAGAGGTTATGTTCTCAGTTAACCGTTTCGGATCAAACTATATTTTCTCTGAGACAACGGAGAAGTTCCTTGATGATGTATATGCGAACAAACCGAAAGATCTTGTTGTTACAGAGGTGAACGTAGATTCACTTGTGTTCAACGGTATCTCTTACGGATTGGACGGAACGAAGAAAGAACTGAAAGCAGGCAGCGATTATACAGTAAAACAAAGCGGCGGCGAAGGTTCATGGAAAGAATATACATACACGATCAAAAAAGAAAACTTTGAAAAAGAAGGCCGCTACAGTGTTACGATCGACTCGGAAGACAAGGCGACAAATAAGATGAACAACAAAGTAAAAGAGTGTAACATCGACTTTGTAATCGATAAGACGCCTCCGACAGTTGTTATCACAGGTATCGAGGAGTCAAGCTATCGTGCAGACGAGAGAGAAATGACGATCAACCTGTCAGACAATACGGCAGTTAAGTGCGTGGATGTGATCATCGACGGAAAATCAGTTGCAACTTATGCACAGAAAGAGATTGAAAAGGCAGGCGGAAAGATCAGTTACATGATTGAAGGTGCGTCAGAACCGCAGAAGATCGAAGCAGCAGCGCTTGATATGGCGGGAAATGAAACGACTTCGGAAATGCACAAAGTGCTTGTTACATCAAGTGTATGGATTCAGTATATCAACAATACACCGCTTCTTATCGGATCGATCCTCGGAATCGTTCTCGTAGCAGGCGGACTGATCTGGTTCTTTGTGATCAGAAAAAAGAAAGAAGAAAGCAAATAAAAAGTCTGAAGCTGATAAAAATACGGCAGAAATAAGAAAAGGCTGAAAAGGAGGCGGCTGTCTGAACAAACGGATTCGGACAGCCGCCTTTCGTCTTTATGAGGAAAGAAGTTATGTTGCAAAGCGGAGATATTATAAGCGGAATGTATCAGGTGATACGAGAGATCGGAACAGGCGGCATGGGAGTGATCTATATCGGGTATCATCTTCATCTTCAAAAACAGATCGTAATAAAGAAAATAAAAGAAACGTGCGTGGACCGTGTAAATGTAAGAGGTGAAGCCGATATCTTAAAACAGCTTAGACATACATATCTGCCGCAGGTTTATGATTTTCTGGAAGTAGGAAACGACGTATATACAGTGATGGATTATATCCCAGGGGAAAATCTGCAGTATTATATCGACCATAATTATACATTTCCGGAAGAGACGATTCTGTTGTGGATGCGTGAGTTATGTGAGGTTTTGGACTATCTTCATACGAGAAAACCACGAATCCTTCACAGCGACATTAAGCCGGCAAATATTATGGTGACGCCGGAAGGGGACATTTGCCTTATTGATTTTAATATTTCATTGGACGGGTCGGTAACACAGGAAGTACAGGGACTGAGCAGACGGTATGCATCTCCGGAACAATTCCGATGTGCGATGGACAAAATGTACGGCAGGAAAAGCAGTGAAACACTGGATGAGAGAATGGACATTTACAGTCTGGGGGCGGTCTTTTACCGAATGATGAGCGGGTATCTGCCTGATGCTCAAAACGGTGTTCCGTATGCGCTGTCACAGATTGATATTCCGTATGCGGACGGCTTGAAACGGATCGTCGATAAAGCGATGGATCGGGACGTTTCAAGAAGATTTCGGACGGCAAAACAGATGGAAGAAGCTCTTTCGCATATGGAAAAATACGATCCGAAGTACCGCCGTCTGACGAACTTGCAGATATTGACCGCGACTGCGTGGGGATTTTGTATTCTGGCAGGAATCTTTCTTATTGCGTCAGGTGTGCGTCAGCGGGGGAAAGAGCTGTGGCAGCAGGAATATCAAGAGTTTTACGCCGTTGTGGGATCAGGGGATTCCGAAAATATAATAAGAGAAGGAACAGAACTTCTGAACAATTCTTCTTTGCAAGGTTATATGAAAAGGAATAAGGAGCAGAAGGCGGAGGTACTTCATGCTGTAGGGGACGGATATTTCTATAGTGAACAATACGACACGGCGGGAAAGTATTATGAGGAAGCTTTGTCGTGCGACAGTAGGAACTCTTTATATGTGAGAGATTATATGACTGCAATGGCAAGAAACGGAAGTCCGGTCGATGTATGCAAAAGGCGATCAAAAGAGCGCGGTTTCTTTATGCGAAGAAGCGCTTGGAAAAAGTATGGATGCAGAGTTGAATGCACAAATTTATCTGCTGGAAGCAGAATTATATCTTGAGCAGGGGGATATAAACTCTGCGGCAGATGCGGCGGCACAAGCAGTGAAACTAGATGAAAGCAGCAATGTTCTTAGAAAAGCGGCAGTGACGGCATATCAGGCAGGAAACGAAGAGAGGATAGGAACGGTCAAAAATCAGTGGTACAGGCAGGCTCTTGCATATTATGAGATGCTCTGTCAAAAAAACGATCCGTCATATGAGGATCGTTTGGGAAGGGCGCTTCTTCTTCGAGTTCTCGGAAAATATAGAGACAGTACGGATGTGCTGGAAGAGATGAAAATAGATTATCCGAAAGACTATAAAGTTCAGATGTGGATCTGTTACAACTATTTGGACGAGGCGTCGGAAGAAGGAACGTATTCAAATGTGTCAGGCGATCTGAAATTTACTTATCATTCTTGCAGAAATTTATATGAGAACAGAGCAGATCGATCGGAAGAAGATCCTGATATGGAAATGCTGGAAGAGACAATGAAAGAACTTGAATAATCGGAAGTGAGATGTGAAGCAGCACGAAGATTGAAGATAGAAAATAAAAGACAGAATCAGGATGCAGACAAGAAGAGAGTGCGAAACGGAGGGAATGAAGATGAGCGGGATCATGATATGTGTGACAGGCGTTGTAGTGATCGTGGCCGCGTCGTTGGCAGCAGGAAGCGTATTATATTTGCTTCAAAGAAAAAAGGAGAAACTAAAAAGTGAACAAATCAACTTGTAAATAGCGGAAAAGATAACGAGTAAATGATAGATAAACGGACGTGAAAAATAAAATAGGGGCGTTTACGAAACGTCTCGGTAAAACAAGAAAGAGAGGAGAAGGAGCAGTGGGAGAAAAAGGAAAAAAGAAAAGCCGGATTCTGCTGATCGTCTGCGGTCTGCTTCTTTTGGCAGGGGCGATTATCGGGATCGTGATGTTTCGGATGCAGGCAGGAGCGAGCGCGTATAACGAATCAATAAAAACAGCGGAAAAATATGCGGACAGCGGAGAGTATGAACTGGCGGTGCTTACATATGAAAATGCGATCAAAGACCGACCGAAAGAAGAAGAAGGATATCTCGGACTGGCAGATGTGTATTTGAAGAGAGGGGAAAGCTCCGCTGCAAAAGTTTTGCTTCAGCGAGGCTACATGCATACGAATTCTTCAAAGATCCAGTATATGTTAAGCGGGATTAAGGACGGTTCGCTTTTGGCGGAATTTGACGATTCAGAAACAAAGAAAGAGACAATGCAGTCATTTGGCGTTTTTTCTTTTAATACTGCATTTCTTCAGAAGCTGGAAAATTATGACTATACGGACTACTGCGATCAGTTCGGCTCATATCCGCAGATCGTAAAGACCGGAAAAGGAGAAGTAGAAGTCGTACATAAAGATCTGGCGGGAACATGCTGTTATTCAAACACGAAAGAGCATGACGATATTGTAAATGTAAAGACAGACAAACCGGCGAAGGACGGAATGCCGGAAATCGTGCGTTTAGATTCGATTTCGCAGTTGTTCAGAAATTTCCCGGGAAAGGCAAGCCTTGCAGAACTGAACGCAATCTCCAGTTCCAAAGTAGCGCCGATCACAGACGAGGAACGAGTTTATGTGGAACTCTCTACAGGAAGCCTCCTGATCCGTGTTGAGACGGATGCGTCGGGAAACATTATTTCCGATAAAGCGTGGAATGAAATTATTTTGAAAGAGGCAAACGAAAACCGCTCGGAAAACGGAACGCTGAACGGCGTTGTGATCGATGCTATGACAGGAGAAGGCGTTCCGGCGGCGAAGCTTGAATTTAAAGCGAAAGAAAACGCTGAAAATTCTACTCATGTTACGTCGGGAAAAGACGGATCGTTCTCGATCGAACTGGCGGCAGACGTGTACGAAGTGACGATCAGCGCGGACGGGTATGTGGATGAAACGTTCGAGTTTGAGATGGAGAAAGATAAAAATTACAGCGGAGAGCAGTTTACGATTTCACCGGAGCTGGCGGCGGGCAGCGCGCGTATCGTATTGGAATGGAACGCACAGCCTCAGGATCTCGACTCGTATCTGTGGGGAAATACGGATAAAGGAGATGACTTGTACGTGAACTTCAGGAAACGGACATGCGAAGGAAGAGACGGGCTTCTGGCAGAACTTGATGTGGATGACACAAACGGATACGGACCGGAGACGATCACGCTGAACGACCTGAACGGCGTTTATACATACTCTGTCGTTGACTACAGAACGACGGGAACTTTGCAGCAGTACGGCGCAACGGTGAAAGTATATCTTCCGGGCAAGAGCGCTCCGACAGTGATCACACTTGACCCGAATGCAGGCGTTGAAAATGTATGGGAAGTATTTGAGCTTGACCACGGAGAACTGAAAATACTGAACCGCGCTCCGGCGGAGGAAAATTTGCGTCCGGGTTCAAAATAAACCAGACGAAGATGAGAGCAGGAAGATGAGAGCAGGAAAATGAGAGATGGAATGATTACGGAAGAACAGTGTGGAGAGAACTTTGCTTATATTTTAGAAGATAAGACAGATTTTTTGATAACAGAATATAAAATGATGCACGGTCAAGAAGCAGATTTTCTATTGAAGTGTGTGAAGATGCTGTATAACGGCAAGACAGAACTGTATTACGATACGAAATCCTGTCTGCCGCTTGCGATCCAGTCAGGGGCGGAAGATACAGAAGGGATGCTTTCTGTTTTGGGAAATATTCTGCATGAAGTCAGAAGGGTGACAGAAAACGGATTTCTTTCGCTTTTGAAACTGGATATTTCGGCAGATAAGATATGGGTCGATCCTGCAACGCGAAAAATCAGGTTCGTATATCTTCCTGTGGCGGAGAGACTTCATAAAGATGTAGTGGAATTTGAGGAGCATCTAAGGGGAGAACTGAAGAAAACTGTAGAAAAACGTTCGGATAAAGACGATAAGAGGTTTGCGGATTTCTTTCAGATCATCGGACGTCCCGGTTACAGCAGTGAAGATTCGGATGTGGAAAAGTGCGGATCAGTAGATGAAACAAGTACACCTTATAGTTTGAATAGAAATGAAAAAGTTTCTTCACAGAGAGGAGATCAGACTTGTACACTTGTGTCGCTGACAGCAGGCAGTCCGATCCGTCTGACTGTAACGAAACAAGAGTATGTGATCGGAAAGAGTACGGAGCAAGCGGACGGCGTTGCCGGATTCAGCAAGATGATCAGCAGAAGGCACTGTAAGATCGTAAAAAGGGGATCCGGGTATGCGGTTGTAGATCTGAATAGTTCAAACGGAACATACTTGAATGGGATGCAGCTTTTTCCGGGCAGAGAATATCCGGTGAAAAACGGAGATATTATACGAATGGCGATCAGCGATTTCCAGATCGTGATGGAATAGAGGTGACAGAGAAATATGGCAAGACCGAGAGTGATTGTGGCGGATACAGATGAAAGCTATGTAATTCCGCTACAAAAGAAATTTGCAGAGCTGTTCGCGGATAAGATCGACTTGGAGATCATTACGGATAAAGATTATTTAAATCAGTTATTTTCACTTTCGCAGCATGCGGACATTCTGCTTGTGTCGGATACGCTTTATAACAGCGGGCTGAAAAAACATGATATCCGGCATTTGATGATATTGTCGGAACATTACGAACCCGGACAGACGGACGAACTCGACATTTGCCGCTTGTTTAAATATACAAGTGTGCGGGAGATTTTTAATGAAATTACAGGCAGATGCAAGGATACGCTTTATGCCGAACAGGATGCCGGAAAAGAAACAAAGATCATATTGATCACCTCGGCGTCAGGCGGAGTCGGGAAAACGAGTGTTGCATTCGGCTTGTGTCGTTGTCTGGAACGTAATTATAAGAAAACACTGTATGTGAATGCGGATCGGCTTCAGTCGTTTCAGTGGATGCTGGAAAACGGCGAGCCGATCAGAGATGCTTCGGTTTATGCGGGTCTGTCGGGGAATCTTGGCAATGTTTATCGGATCGTACGGCATGTCATACGAAAGGAAGGTTTCAGTTATCTTCCGCCGTTTAAAGCGGCGCTTATGTCGTTGGGTATCCCATACCGCGTGTTTGCACTATTAGCAGAAGCAGCCCGCAAAGAGCAGGAATACGATTACATCGTTATCGATGCAGACAGTGTGTTTGACGAGGAAAAAGCGGCTCTTATGCAGCTTGCGGATAAAATATTGATCGTGACAAAACAGACGGAATATGCGGTGAAGGCAACGAATGAGCTGATCCAAAATGTAAATCGGAACAATAGTGATAAATATATATTTCTTTGTAATGATTTTAAGAAAGAGGAAGAAAATGCATTGCTGCTTCCGACAGCGGCGCATCGATTTACGGTGAGCGAATATATCGAACATCTTCCGGCGTATGAAATGAAAGGATCGGGACTGCCTGTCCAGACGCCGGGATTGCAGAAAGCGGCATTTTTGATCATGTAAAAAGAAAAATCAATACAAAGACGATATGAGTGCAGGTGGTGAGAGAAGATGGAAACGGCGATTATTATTTTTCATATTCATAAGGAACATCGGACGGTAGATTTAGAAGTTCCGCTGGATCTGACGGCAAAAGAACTGGCGGCGGCGCTTAACGAGGCGTATGGTCTGGGCGTCGATCTGTCAGATATAAATAATTGTTATCTAAAGGCGCAGAATCCGATCATGCTGCTCAAAGGCAACAGAACGTTAAAAGAATTCGGAGTAAGAAACGGAACGATCATAAGCATGGCAGAGTAAGGCGCAAAAGAGAAGAATCTTATCAGATAAGTCTGCCGGCGGCAAAGGCAGCGGCAGATAAGGAGCGGGAAACGGCAGAGGAAAGATATGGAGAACAGATATAAGATTATACTTTCGGGAAATCAGATTTATAAAGAAGCAGAACTTCCGGCTGATATGGAACGGGTTACGGTAGGAACGGGAATCGACTGTACGGTGCGTTTGAGAAGAGATCTGTTTTTTGAATCGATACAGATTGAATTTGTGAAAGAAAGCGGTGGATGGAGAGCGACATGTTCGGACAACATTTATTTTACGGAAGGCGATATCCGAAAATATATGACGCGGAAAGTGATCCACGGAGATACTTTGGAAGTCAGGTATCAGGAATCAGAAGGACTTGTATTTAGAATTGATTTTCAGATCGATTTTGACAGCGGATCGCATCGCTGTGAGCGGATGATCAATTTGGACAGGTATCAGACGATTTCAATCGGAAACAACTCAGCATATGAAATTGCACTATCAGGCGTTTATGCAAAGAGAGAATTTGTCCGGCTGACGCGGGGACAAGGCGGCTGGACGCTTGAAGTTATGAACAGTGAGTACGGAGTATATCACAACGGGAAGAAGACAGAACAAAAAGAATGGATCAAAGACGGGGATTTCTTTTCCGTTGCAGATTATTACTTTTTCTTAAAAGGGAACGCACTGTGGGCGGAGATCAGAAGCGATCTGACAGTGAACGGACTTGGTTTCGGGGATTATCCGGAAAGAAACGGGTATCCGAGATTTTCGAGAAATACACGGCTGAAAACGGTGATATGTGAGGACAAGATCGAGATTTTAGATCCGCCTTCAAAGCCGCAGAAACCGAAAAGTAATTTATTTATGAAATTATTTCCGTCCTTCGGAATGCTGATCGCGGCAGGCGCGATGGCGTTCATGGGAGGAACGATGATTATTTTTTCTCTTATATCATGTACGATCGCGATCATAACAGCGGTAGTCGGTGTGATGGAGGGAAAGAAAGAGTTTCGGGAAAAGACGGCGAACCGGATCGAAGTATATCAGAAATATATTGCGTCAAAACGTCAGGAAATCGAAGAGTGCAGAAATAGAGAATGGACAGAACGTAATGAAATCTATATTCCGGCAGAGCAGGAGATTCAGCAGGTGGAAACATTTTCTCCGGATCTGTTTGACCGGACGCCGCAGGATGAAGATTTTCTTTGTGTCCGTCTCGGAAGCGGTCCGATCGAGTCTGCCCGTCAGGTAAATTACAAGAAACAGGAGAAGCTGGAAATTGAAGACGATTTAAGTCTTCTTCCTGAGCAGACGGCGAGTTTTTATAAAGAACTTCAAAATGCGCCGGTCATATGTGATCTGAAAAATGTAAATGCAGTCGGCATTACAGGAGAAGAGGCAGATCGGTTTGAACTTTTGAAACTGATCGTTACAGATGTGGCGCTTCGTCATTTTGCGGCAGATGTAAAATTGTTTTTCGTGGCGGAAAAAGAACATGCCGGACGGATGCACTTGTTCCGTTTTCTTCCGGGAGCGTACTGCGTACAGACAGATACGAGAGGAATTGTAACAGACGATGAGAGCAAGACGCTTATTTTTGAGTATTTGTACAAAGAGCTGACAATGAGAGCACAGGAGAAGAGATCGTATCCGCATCTGCTCATCTTTTTCTATGACGAATACGGATATAAGAAGCATCCGATCTCACAGTTTACAGAAAAAGGAAAAGATCTGGGAGTCACTTTTTTGTTTTTCGGACAGACACGCGCGGACATTCCGGTAGGATGCGACTATGTCGTACAGTTGTCCGGCGGTTACAGAGGCGTTTTGATCAACGCAGCGGAGAAATCAAAGACAGTACCGTTTGTATCTTCTCAGATCAGCGACACTTTGGCAGTACGCATTGTCAGGACGTTAGCTCCGGTTTGTACGGATGAAGTTTCATTGGAAGGTGAACTGATAAAAAATATATCAATGTTTAAGATGCTGAATATTTTGTCTGTGGAAGATCTTGATCTCAAAGCAAGATGGTCTGCGTCTAAAGTTACGAAGTCAATGGCAGCTCCGGTCGGAGTCTCAAAGACAGGGATCGTTATGCTTGACCTTCATGACAAAGCTCATGGTCCGCACGGTCTTGTTGCGGGAACGACAGGATCTGGAAAATCAGAGATATTGCAGACGTATATCCTTTCGATGGCAACGCTCTATCATCCTTACGAAGCGGCGTTTGTCATCATTGACTTCAAGGGCGGAGGTATGGTGAATCAGTTCGCGCAGCTGCCCCATCTGCTTGGCGCGATCACAAATATTGATGGGAATGCCATCAATCGGTCGCTTAAGTCGATCAAAGCAGAATTGCAGAAGAGACAGAAATATTTCGCACAGGCGGACGTCAACCATATCGATAAATATATCCGAAAATATAAAGCGGGCGAAGTAAGCGAACCGCTTCCGCATCTGATCATCATTGTAGATGAATTTGCAGAGCTGAAAGCGGAACAGCCGGAATTTATGAAAGAGCTGATCTCGGCAGCGCGTATCGGAAGAAGTCTTGGAGTACATCTGATTCTGGCGACTCAAAAACCTGCAGGTCAGGTCAATGAACAGATATGGAGTAACTCCCGTTTTAAACTCTGTCTGAAAGTGCAGAGCAAAGAAGACAGTAACGAAGTGCTGAAATCTCCTCTTGCCGCAGAAATCAAAGAACCCGGACGAGCTTATCTGCAAGTAGGAAACAATGAGATATTTGAATTGTTCCAGTCGGCATACAGCGGAGTGCCGGAAAGAGAAGACGAAGGAACAGGAAAAGCATTTACGATATATGAAGTTCCGGACGGCGGGAAAAAAGTTCCGGTTTATGTAAAGAAAAAGAACAAAGGACAGGAAGGGATGAACAATCAGCTTGAGGCGATCGTTTCTTATGTGTCCGAATATTTCCGTTCGATTCAAATACCGCAGCTTCCCGATATCTGTCTGCCTCCGCTTAGAGAGTGTATCGAATTCCCGCCGGTATCAAAAGAGGCAGTACAAGAGCAGAAAAAAGAAGTCGGATTTTATGCGTGGATCGGCGTTTATGACGATCCCGATCACCAGAATCAGGATCAGTATGCAGTGAATTTAAGCGCGGCAAATATGATCATTATCGGTTCGGCGCAGACCGGAAAGACGACGATTCTGCAAAATGTGATCCGAAGTCTTTCGGAACAGTATACGCCGGATGAGGTGGCGATCTACATTATAGACTTTGCGTCTATGGTATTGAAAAACTTTGAGACGCTCAATCATGTAGGCGGCGTTGTCAGTTCCTCCGAAGATGAGAAACTGAAAAATCTGTTTAAAATGCTTTGGGAAGAGATGGAAACTCGAAAAGAGAAACTATTATCTGTCGGAGTAAGCTCATTTGTTGCGTACAAAGAGGCGGGGCGCACCGATATGAAGCAGATTGTTCTTATTATAGATAATCTTACTGCGCTGAAAGAATTGTATTTTCAAGATGATGACGAACTGCTGAATCTGTGTCGGGAAGGAATTACAGTCGGAATTTCTATTGTGATCGCGAATGCACAGACGGCAGGGATCGGATACAAATATTTGTCGTCTTTTTCTAACAGGATCGCGTTATTCTGCAATGACGGAAACGAATACTCTGCGATTTTTGAACATTGTAACAGGAGACTTGAGCATCTTCCGGGAAGATGTTTCGCAGAAGTGGATAAACAGATACTTGAATGTCAGGCGTATCTGCCGTTTGCAGGAGAAAAAGAATTTGAAAGAGCGGAAGCAATCCGCGGATATATCGAAAAACGAAACGGAGAATGTACTGAGGTGGCTCGGAAGATCCCGTTGATCCCGCCTGTTTTGAGCATGAATTATATGGCACAGCAGTTTGGAAATATGATGCGCGGACATTTCGACCTGGCGGCAGGATTAAATTACGAAGATGTGATGCCGTATATGCTTCGTATGTCTTCGATTGGTGTATTGGCGGTTGTCGGAAGAGAGGGCAGCGGACGCTATAACTGGATAAAATATGTGGCGGATATGCTGGAATTGATGTATCCGGGCAGATCAAAAGTTTATATTTCGGACGGAATCGGGAAGAAGCTTGCTTCCATGAAAGAAAAAAGAAATGTCGTTCGTTACAGCATGATCGCGGAAGATATCGTTTCTTATCTGAAAGAGATCGAAGAAGAACTGCAAAGCAGATATGAACTTCTTGCAAAAGGGATCGAAAGCGATCCGGCAGAAGCAGATTACATGCTTCTTATTATCGATAATCCTGATGCGATCGAGCAGATCAGCAATAGTAAAGAGGCGCTTGCATCGTATAAAAATATTATCGGACGCTACCGGAACATGAATGTAGGCGTGATTATATCGGCAATCGAAAATGCGCCGATCCCATACAGCGCGCCGGAGGTGATCAAAGGCATCCGGGACGGAAGACATCTGATGTATTTCGGAGATATTTCAGAATTGAAGATTTACGATATGCCGCTCGCCGTGACAAGAAAGTTCAAAAAACCGATCGAGACAGGCGACGGATATTACATAAAAGAAAATGAGTGTATTAAATTGAAGACCCCGTTCATTGCGGGAGAGTAGGATATATATCCGGAAGACCGGTATATATAAATAAAAAATTTTATAGGAGGTAGCAATTATGGCTAGTCAAATCAGAATTTCACCGGATCAGATGAGAGAAAGGGCAAATTCGTACCAAACAGAATCAGGGAATGTCAGCGAGATGATCGGAAGATTAGATTCGTTACTTCAGTCTCTTTTAGGAGAATGGGAAGGATCGGCAAGCGAGGCTTACAGAGAACGTTATGAAAGTCTGCGGCCGGCGTTTACGCAGGCAGAAGAATTGCTTGCGGAGATTTCAAAAGCGTTGAATACGACAGCTCAAAATATGGAAAATGTAGACGAAAGTATTGCAAGCGGATTCAGAGGATAGTACGAAAAAGCAGGTTTAAAGGCAGCGGCGGATAAAACCGCGTTCCGCATTTCCCCTTTTGTGGGAAATGCGGAACTTAAAAAGCTTAAATAGTAACAGTTCAGCCGTACAGCAGCGTTAGCCATGATAAGTACGCAGCGCGGCTTTACGAATGGCGCGGACTGAGCGGTTACCTTAAATGAATTGAAACAGAAAGGAAAAGCATGATGGGAGAAAACGTAAAAAAAGAGACGGTAGATTATCTTCCGCTTGGAAGTGTTGTGATCTTAAAGGGAGGCGTGCAGAAAGTTGTTGTGATTGCCAGAGGGCTTTTGTCGGTTGCGACAGGGAAAGAAGGTTATTTTGATTACGGCGGATGTCTGTACCCGCAAGGACTGGTCGGAGATCAGATCTTATATTTTAATCACAGAGATATCGTAAAAGTTGTTTTCAGCGGATTTCACGATGACGATGATAAGATGATGGTAGACAATATCAATCAGTGGTATATGGAATCACCATATGAACGCACAGACGTAGAAAAACTTGTAAGAGAGCGGGGTGCTCAAGATGGCGGAAAACTCGGCTGAGGAAAGAAGAAAAAGGGCAAGAGTGTGTGAGGCGCGCAGCGAAAAAAGCGCGCGTGAACGGGAGAAAGCAGAAAAAGAATCAAAGCGCGCCGCGAATGAAAAAAAGATCGAAAGATTAAAAACGGCGAGAGACAGTATCCAGTCGCAGAAAAATTCGGCAAAAGCAAAGCGGAAAAAACTGGAAAAATATGCAAACGGTGATGAAATCGGAGAATGGATCGGGAAGGAACAGACGGCGACAGTATATAGTATAGAAGGAAACGTTGTCGGACAGTACAATACTTATATTGAGCGTATTGACGATGTTGTAGACGCGCTTTGCAATGAAATAACAAGGCTGGAAAATGAAAACATGCAGTTGAGTTGGGATGTGCTTCATATAGGATCTTTGATCAATTCTCTTGTCAATGAGATCCGTACACTTTGCAATTAAGTATTATACGAGGAGGTATCACTATGGCAACGTTGCAATCGTTGGGATCGGTAGCAGGTCTGATCAATCTCGACTATGGGAAATTTAAGTATGCTGTCGACCAGATGAGAACAAGCGCCGACGGAATTAACGGGAATGTAGAAGAAAGAGCGCGGGGAGCTGAGCGATCAGAAGCTCTTGATGAGTTTGCAGAGCAGTTCGTTCAGCTGCAAAGAATCATAAGTCTTTATAAATCACTTATAAAAAAAGATATTGATGCGATTGAAACTACGGGAGAACAACTGAAAGAAATAGATTTAAAATTAGAGGGTGTATGGAAAGGTCTTCAAATGTTGAAATAAAGTGATTGAGAACAGCAGAAATACATGAGAAAATAAAAATAAAAAAGGAAAGCAAAAAGAGTGAACGTGGAAAATAAACGAGATGATAGAAAAAAGAAAATTCGGGAAATTGCCGGAGGAATTTTGTGTATTGCAGTTTTGCTTTTTATTGTTATGCAAATTATGCTACCGGAAACAGGCATAGGTGGGATGGTGAACGAAGGGTCAATGGCAGTTTTATTTTTCGGAGTAGGAGCAGTCTGTGCTTATGCAGCTATCAAGAAAAGAAAAGAAGATAAATCTGCGCTTGTTCTCGGTTTATGCTTAGCAGTTTTAGCATGTGTTCCCGGTGGCTGGATCTCTGGGAAGGTCGCAGCAGATCTTATAGAAGGACCAAAAACGATCCGTCTGACATCGGTTACAACAGAGGAACTCAACGGATTATCAGGGTTAATTTCTCATCACTATTATTTATGCGGCAGAGGGGAAGACGGAAAGCAGTATCGGCTGGAAGTATCGGCAGATGAGTTTTATGAGTTGGAAAATATACATGAAATCATTGTACGATGTTATTCGAGAACAGAGCGGATTTTGGAATTTTTGTAATAGTTAAAATGAACTGTTACGGAATTTTTCGGGATAGTTTTTCGATATGCAGACATTGTACAGAGATTTTGATGAAATATCAGAGGAAAAATTATGAGTGGACAATATAAAATAATGTATAGTTCTATGGATCAATTTTATGATCAGACAAACGGGCGCATGGCAGAATGGGTCAGTCAGTTAGAACCGTGGGTTAAGGCGTGTGAAAATCTTGGAAATATGGAATGTTATCAAGGAAAAAGCGCGGAGTCTGTTAAAACGTATCTGAAAGAAGTGCATATGACGCTGCTTACTTCTATACAGCAGGCAATACAGTTATATAGGACAAAATATCTTTTTTACCGTGAAGGATATTATGATATAGAAGGGGACTTATATGCAGTCATTCCCCAGAAGACGTTACTTTCTGTAAAAGACCGGATGAAAACAGAGATCGAAGACGTATCTGATTCTTCTCTAATAGTACAAACAAGTTTGTTAAATGTATCGGATCTTATTGCTTTGCAGGCGCCTAATTCGTATTATTTAAAAGATTCTATGGAAGAAGTAAAGCAGAATGTAACAGACTTCAATCAAAATATTATAGATTATGAAGCGCAGCATAAGTCAGAAGCAAACGGGGAATTGGCAGATCTGCTTCAGTCATTATTTGCAACGCTTACAGAATATTATACAAACGGAACGAATGTGACATCGTATCAGTCGGGAGACTGTTTCGGAAATTCACATATGCCGGAGCTTTGTCAGCATGTACTGACAGCGAATGAGTATTTGAAAGAAAATGCGGAAGAGATCGAGCTTGCAGAAGTAAAGATGCAGGAAGTATTCGCACAGCAATATGAAGATGCGTGTAAGGCAAGAGAAGAGGAAGGCGCAATAAAATTGCTGACAGGAGGCGCTGCGGCAATTACCGGAATCTTGGCAATCGTCGGAACTGGAGGGATGGCAACTCCGGTTGTGATAGGCGTATGGGTTACAGGAGGATCGACCGCTCTCTATGGGGCGAGTAAAGCGATAGAGGGCATTCAGGACGTTCATTATGGAAGAGCTAAAGATCTGACAAGTAAGTCTTTTAATTTTATCAGAGATACAGTATTTCAGGGGAATCAAGAGGCATATGACGCATGGGGAAATATAAATATGATGGTTGCGGGTCTTTTAGTTCCTATTGGTCAAGGAACTAAGGCGGGGGCCGGTCTTGGAGTAAAGGCAATCGCGCGCGAAAGCGCGAAACGAGTAGCAAAAGAGGCTGTAAAAGACATGGCGGTTGATTTTACTGCCGAAACTATGACAAACTGGGCGCGTGAAGAGCTGGATTTGGGCGACTTTCAGACGGAACTTCTTAAAACAGGACTTGAGTTTGGATTGGATAAAGGACTTGATAAGGTGGGAAGTAAACATGTTCCGTTTACAGATGATATGACATTTTCAGAGGCGAAACGGTATAATCAATCGATGCAGAACATGGAAAGCGGAAAACATAACCCTCCGGGACTATCTGATGCAGATATGGATGCGTGGGATTTTGCAAATCAGAAAGTGTCCGAGCATATAGCGGTGAAGAAAGTTGATCACAATGAAGTGATAAAAATCCGTTCAGAGTATGCGAAAAAACAGGAAAGCTTTTTGCATCCAAAGACAGATGCAGACAGCGCAAAGACTGCGACATTTACAAATCAGGAAGCAGAAGATCTCGCATTTGGCGCAATAAAAGGAAAGGGTAAATCGGATGCCGTCGTGCTTGGTAAGTTTGAGGACGGAAAATCGACTTCATATGATAAAATAGCGCAAGAATATGACGCACAGTATTATAATTTGGACGAGTGGGATGAGCTGGCAAAAACGCATTCAAGAGATGAAATGTGGAAAGTAAATGAGAAATTTCTTGATATTGAAATCGCGTCGGGAAGAGATATATACTTATCTCATGATCCGGCGAAATTCAGCGGAGACGGAAGTTTTTTTGCGAAAGAGATCGAGTATTTGCGGCAGCATGGATATAAATTTGTAAAAGAGGGTGATTTGTGGCATGCTGTACAGTAAGGCTGAGCGCAATTTGACTTATCAAGACCAGAGTAAAGGCGGATTGCAGCTTGAAAAATAAGGAGGCTGTAAAACGGTGAGTATGAAAACGAGAGATGAAAAAGAAAAGAAACGAGATTTATTTACAACAATTTTTTGGATTTTAGTGCTGGTTTTTTTGATTGTTAAAATTGTAATCCCGGAAACAGGTGTATTGGGAATGGTAAATGAAGGTTCAAATGCGGTTTTATTTTTCGGTATCGGAGGAAGCTGTGTGTGGACGATCATTCATAAAAGGAAGACAAATAAAACGGCGGTTGTTTTCGGAGTATTGCTGCTGGTATTGACATTAGGTATTGGCGGATGGATATCAGGAAAGCTTGTATTGGATCTTATATCAGGACCGGAGGTTGTGCGTCTGACGTCAGTTACTATGCGTGAATCGTCGGGAATATATGGTCTTATTTCACGGCATTACTATTTATGCGGAAGAGATGACGAGTGGACGGAATATCAGATGGAAATTTCTTCGGATGAGTATTATGAGTTAGAAGGAGAAGAGCAGGTGACTGTGTTGTGTTACCCAAGAACAGAGCGGATTTTAAAGTTTTTGTGATTTTGCCGACAGACATCATGTATCGGATTGAAACAGGAAGCCCACAGGCTTCAGACAATGGGTAGTTCACAATATGAATATATGGAGCGGAAACGTATGGAGACAGAGCAAAAGGAAATGATGTGTAAATATAAGAAGATTATTTGTAAAATATTCGGCGAACAGATACGGGTGATCGGTGAAAGCAGTGCGATCGGCCCTATGGGGCAGTTTCAGATCAGATTTTTCTATGAGCCGACAAAAATTTATGTTACACTGGATGCAGACCGCGGGGCATTTACGTTTGATCTGAAAGATGAAGCGAAAGATTGGAATACGTTGTACAGAATAAAAAAGTTTGACAACTGTATGACAGAAAAGTGTCTTGAAAATGCGGCGGTTATTTTGAAGCAGGTTCTTGAGGAAAATAAGTTCCCTCTGTATAAATCGGAGAATGATAAGCTGTACAAAAAGCAGGATGGAACGTACCGCAGGATAAAAGATATCTATGCAGAACTGGCAGGAGGAGAGTAAATTTATGGCTATAAAAGAAGTGTCAGAACGATATTTGGAATTAAGGCAAAATGCTTTGGATTATACATTTGAACAGATGAATCTTCAGCTTGAAAATGATAAGCAGGTTTATCTAGCAGTATTTGATATACCGGTGGAGAGCGCGATCATCGGTAATAAAACGAAGACTCTTGTGCTCGTGTTTGGATTGAACATCCATATTTATTGTGCAAATGGTGATGCCGTGACCGGATTGGAGCAGAATGCGAAAGCGAAACAGGCGATGCAGTCTCTTTTCATCAGTTGTCCGCAAGCGCTTGATGAGATGACGCTGACTCACAAGACAGATTTTTACGAAAGTAAAAATGTAAGAGCTTATTTAAAAACAAGAAAAGGCGTTTACTTCAAAGAGCTTACAGGAGAAACTAAGAAAGAACGCTTTTTGGAAATGCTTATGCGGAACGTGACAGAGGAGGTAAATTTCCGTCATTGACAAAAAACGTAATCTGTGCCAAAATAATTTAGAATCAGCCGATTGGAACAATGTTTGTTGTTACAAAGCGGGAGATTAAAAAATATAACAGAAACAAAATCATAATTTCAGAAATTAGACTATGAACATATGTGAGTAGAGTAGGCAGAGCGACCCAGAGACGGAGTGTCATCGGCTGAGAGCATTCCGCGCGACCCTTCTTGAAGTTTCAGTATGGGAGTCTTCCGGCGAAAAGCAGTTTGTGCGTTAAGTCGGATGTTCGTGTAGCAATATTTTACACAATGAGAGCGCAGAGCAGATAGGATGCTCTGAAATAGGGTGGTACCGCGATTAACATCGTCCCTTGTTGAACAGACAAGCGACGGTGTTTTTTTGTATAGGCGACGGGCCAAAGTCCGGGCTTGCCCGAGACCTTGGCGACCGCTTACAATCCCGGAATGTGCCTTTTGGCACTTCCGGTGATTATGCTATAGAAAAATTCGATTTCCTATGGCATAGATCCCTTAGGGAGGATGCGCACGCCGCATCGAGGAAGTTCAAATGAAAAAACAATTTGGGAAGGAGAAATAAAATGAAAGATAAAATCAACAGTATTTTATCAGAAGCAAAAGGTAAGATTTCTAATGCAGTGAGAGAGGGTGAACTGCAAAATGTAAAAAGCGCGTATATCGGAAAGCAGGGTTCATTAAGTCTTTTGATGAAAGAGATCCCTACAGTGGATGTGGCGCTTCGTCCTGAGATGGGAAAACTTTTGAATCAGGCGAAAAATGAAGTGAAGGACCTGATCGATGAGAAGAGGATGGAGCTGAAGCTGAAAGCTTCGGAAGTGTCTCCTGATTTTGACTGTTCTGTTCCGGGTATCCTGCCGACAGGCGGCGGACTTCACCCGATCACGCAGATGTGTTATGACTTGAACGATACGTTCCGTTCGATGGGATTCGAGGTGTTCGAGGAAGACGAGATCACAAGTGAAATGTATGCGTTTGATAAATTGAATTTTCCGCCGAATCATCCGGCGCGTGAGAGTATGGACACATACTGGCTGGAAGGACATGACAGCGGAAGCACGAATGAGAAGCTTTGCCTTCGTCCGCATCTGACAGGCGGAAGTGTTCGCTATATGCAGACACACAAACCGCCGTATCGTTTCGTATATCCGGGTCGCGTGTACAGAAATGAGACAACGGACGCGCATCATGAGAGAGCGTTTTTCCAGTATGAGGCGCTGATCGTGGACAAAGATATTACGTTTACATCAGGTAAAGTAATGATTAAGAGTATTTTGAGCAAAGTGTTTGGAACGGACGTTCCGGTCAGAATGCGTTCCGGTTTCTTCCCGTTTGTAGAGCCGGGATTTGAGATCGACATGCAGTGTCAGGTTTGCGGCGGAAAAGGATGCAGCGTATGTAAACATGTCGGCTGGATCGAAGTTATGCCGGGCGGTTCTCCGCATCCGAACGTTCTTCGGGCAGCAGGGCTTGATCCGGATGAGTATACAGGATTTTATGTAAATATCGGTTTGGACAGACTTGTTATGATGCGCTACGGCGTGGATGACGTAAGATTGTTCCACAGCGCAGATTTAAGATTCCTGAAACAGTTTAGATAGAGGCAATTTAGATACGAGGAGAGAGACTATGAAATTATCATTATCATGGATTAGAGATTATGTAAATATTCCGGAAGATGCAGATCTGAAAAAACTGGCGTACGATCTGACAATGTCTACAGTCGAAGTGGAAGATGTGGAATATCTTGCAGAACGTTTTGAAAATATGATCGTCGGAGTGATCGAAAAGATCGAGCCGCATCCGAATGCGGACAGACTGCGAGTATGTAAAGTAAATATCGGCAGTGATGAGATCAAAGACATCGTATGCGGAGGCATTAATCTGGAAGAAGGAATGCGCGTTGCAGTATCTTGTCCGGGAGCGGTTGTCCGCTGGCACGGCGAGGGTGAGCCTGTAGTGATCAAAAATTCTAAACTTCGCGGAGTTGAGTCATTCGGTATGATCTGCGCTTCAGATGAGATCGGATTAGGCGAGCTGTTCCCGTCAGAAACAGAAGGAGAAATCCTTGATCTGTCAGCGTTTGACGTTCCGGCAGGAACTTCTTTGGCAGATGCTTTGGATATGAATGACGTGCTTCTTGAGATCGACAATAAATCAATGACAAACAGACCGGACCTTTGGGGACATTACGGAATCGCCCGCGAGATCGCGGCTCTTTATAACTTGCCGCTTGCAAAGATCGAGCCTTTCCGGGCAGACGTTCAGTCTGATTTTAAAGTCGAGATAGAAGATCCTGACAGATGTACAAGATATATCGGCGTTGAAATGTCAGGCGTGGCTGTAAAACCTGCGCCGTATAAAATGCAGAATAGAATCTGGAAAGTAGGAATGCGTCCGATCAATGCGCTTGTTGATATCACGAACTATGTAATGCTTGCAACAGGAAATCCGACACATGCATTTGACGCGGACAATATTACGGATCACATTGTTGTAAGACATGCAGGAGAAGGTGAGAAACTGCTTCTTTTAAATGATAAAGAACTTGAATTAAACGCAGATGATCTTGTAATCACAGATTCCGAAGGCGCGGTTGCTCTTGCAGGAGTTATGGGCGGAGCGAAAGATTCGATCCTGCCGAAGACGGAACGCGTGATTCTTGAAGTGGCAAACTTTGAAGCGACAGGCATCCGCCGTACGGCGCTTCGTTACGATACGCGTACAGAAGCGTCTTCCAGATATGAGAAAGCAATCGATCCTGAAAGATGCGATCAGGCGCTTGCTCTTTCAATGAAGTATTTTAAAGAGCTTTATCCTGAACTTCAGGTGACAGGATACTGCGATAATTATGTGAAAAAACTCGACAGAGCAGAGATTGACGTTAATCTGACATGGCTTGAGAAGAGACTTGGAAAACATTTGACAAACGAAGAAATCCAGGGCAAATTAGAGCAGCTTGGATTCGATGTTCAGATCGACGGAGACAACATGCATGTGACGGCGCCGACATGGCGTTCGACAGGAGATATTTCCATTAAAGACGATGTGATGGAAGAAGTTGCCAGAATGTACGGATACGATAATTTCGAGGCGACAGAGTTTACGACGACATTTACAGACTCGATCAATCAGAAAGATAAGAGTCTTGTAAGAAATATTAAAGAATATCTTGCAATACGCTGTGGAATGCAGGAAGTATATACTTATCCGTGGATGAACGATGTGTTTGTAAACGCAGTTCTGCAAAGCACAGACGGAGTTTTGAAACTTTCCACGCCTCCGGCGCCGGATATGAGCTGCATTCGTTCTTCTCTTCTGCCGAACCTTTGCGAGGCGGTTGCGAAAAACGAGCGTTACTTTAATGATTTTTCTATCTTTGAAGAGGCTCAGGTGTTCTTTGATAAAAACTACACAAATGCATATGATGAGACGGAATCTCTTCCTGAACAGCGCAGACATATCGGAGCGGCATTTGCAAGCAGCGTAAAGGACATCGGTATGCTTTTCAGAGAGGCAAAAGGAGTTCTTGAGTATATGCCGAGATATACGCATATGGAAGCGTATGAGTTTAAAAAAGAAGAAAAGCCGGTATGGGCTGACAATGTTGTGTGGCTGAATATTTACCTTGATGACGAGAAAATCGGCGATATGGGGCTTGTAGCGAAAAAAGTTTCTATGGAATGCGGCATTAAGAATCTTTCTGTGATTCTTTTTGAAATGGATGCTTCAAAACTGAAACCGCTGAAATCAAGAACGAATAAATTCGAGCATCTTGCAGAGTATCCTGAGACAGACTATGACATTTCCATGCTTTTTGATTCCGATGCAGTATGGAATGACATTTATGATGCCGTTATGGGTAAAAAGAAAGCAAGCGCCCTTTTAAAAGACGCATCGTTTGTAGATGAATACAGAGGAAAACAGATTCCGCAGGGCAAAAAATCCGTAACGATCAGACTGACGATCGGATCTGATGAGAAAACGCTGACATCACAGGAGATCGAAAGCGTCGCCGAACAGGTTATGAAAAAACTCGGAAAGAAAATGGGCGCAGAGCTTAGAACACAATAAAACAAGGCTTGCTTCTTAGAAATAACAGGAGATAAACCGAATATGAAAACAAGTGATTTTTATTATGATCTTCCGGAGGAGTTGATCGCGCAGGATCCGCTTGAAGACCGTTCCTCTTCCAGACTTATGACAGTGGACAAAGAAACCGGTAAGATCGGACATCATGTATTCAGTGAGATTATCGATTATTTGAATGAAGGCGATTGTCTCGTGATAAATGATACAAAGGTAATCCCTGCCAGATTGATCGGAGCAAAAGAAGAAACCGGAGCGAAGATCGAAGTGCTTCTTCTGAAAAGAGGAGCGGATGATGTGTGGGAAACGCTCGTGAAACCCGGTCGTAAGGCAAAACCGGGAACGCGGATTAGTTTCGGAGACGGGCTGCTCGTAGGAGAAGTTGTCGATATCGTGGACGAAGGAAACAGACTGATCCATTTTGAATACGAAGGTATCTTTGAAGAAATATTAGATCAGCTCGGTCAAATGCCTCTTCCGCCGTATATTACGCATCAGCTTCAGGATAAGAACAGATATAATACGGTTATATCTACATGGGAACGGAGGCTCCTCAATGAAGCTCAACACCAAGCGCACCGTACTGGTCGGTTTCGCGTTTCTGTCCATCTGCGCCTTCTGGCAGATGTACGACAATCTGATCCCCAAAATTCTCACGGAAACCTTCGGCATGGGAGAAAGTATTTCCGGCATGATCATGGCGGCGGACAACGTTCTTGCCCTGTTCCTGCTGCCGCTTTTTGGCGGGCTGTCCGATAAATGCACCTCCCGCCTTGGCCGCCGCCGTCCCTACATTCTCTTCGGAACCCTCGCGGCTGTGGCGGTGATGATGGCGCTGCCCATCCTTACCGACAGCTTTCACGCTTCCCCCGACGCCTGGAAACAGGTGTGCTTCATCATCGGCCTGGGCATTCTGCTCGAGCAGGGCATCGGGGACACCATGCGCATCTCGCTCACCGACGACCCGGTCACGGAAATGCGCGCCTGCTGGTCGCTGCTCGGCGCGCTCGACCTGCGCCGCCGCAACCCCGAGCTGATCAGCTGCCCCACCTGCGGAAGGTGCCAGGTCGACCTGATCGGGCTGGCGCAGGAAGTGGAGCGGCGCATCGCCGACCTGGATAAGCCGTTGAAGGTGGCCGTCATGGGCTGCGTCGTCAACGGGCCGGGCGAGGCCGCCGACGCCGACATCGGCGTGGCCTGCGGCAAGGGCGTGGGCGTGGTGTTCCGCCACGGCCAAACCGTTCGAAAAGTGGAAGAAGGCGCCATCGTCGACGCTTTACTGGAAGAGATAAAGGACCTGTAAATGAACAACGCCAACATCACGCGCATGAGCGCCCTGTACGCTCCCACGCTCAAGGAAGATCCCACCGATGCCGAGATCGCCAGCCATAAGCTGCTGCTGCGCGCCGGCTTCATCCGCAAGACCGCTGCCGGCATCTACACGTTTCTGCCCCTGGGCAAGCGCGTGCTGACCAAGATCGAGAACATCGTGCGCGAGGAGATGGACGCGTGCGGCGCCCAAGAGATCCGCATGCCCATGCTCCAGCCCGAGGAGCTGTGGCAGGAGTCCGGCCGCGCCGATGCGTACGGCCCCGAGCGCATGCGCCTCAACGACCGTCACGACCACGAGTTCTGCCTCGGCCCCACCCACGAGGAGCTTATCACCGCGCTCGTGCGCGCCGAGCTGCGCTCTTACAAGCAGCTGCCGCTGAACATGTATCAGATCCAGACGAAGTTCCGCGACGAGATCCGCCCGCGCTTCGGCCTGCTGCGCAGCCGCGAGTTCGTCATGAAGGACGGCTACAGCTTCCATGACACGCAGGAATCGCTGCAGGAGGAGTACGACAGGATGTACGCGGCGTACGAGCGCATCTGCGCGCGTTGCGGCCTTGAGTTCCGTCCCGTGCAGGCCGATGCCGGCCAGATCGGCGGCGCGGTCACCTGTGAGTTCCATGCGCTTGCCGAAGCCGGCGAGTCCGCGCTCGTGTACTGCGATTGCGGTTACGCCGCAAGCGACGAGGTGGGCGAGGGCCTGGCTCGCCCCACGGTCTACGACGTGCCCGAGATGGAGAAGGTGGCCACGCCCGGCGTGCACACCATCGCCGAGCTCGCCGAGTTCCTGGGTATTCCGGAATCCTCCACCGTGAAGGCGCTTTCCGGCAAGAACGACGAGGGCAAGCTCGTCGTGCTGTTCGTCCCCGGCGACCATGAGGTGAACGAGGAGAAGGCCGCCCGCGCCGCCGGCGGCTTCACCATCCTCACCGACGAGGATATGGAGGCCTACGGCCTGCATAAGGGCTCCATGGGCCCGGTCGGCCTGCCCGAGGACGCTTTCGTCATCGCGGCCAACAGCCTGAAGGCGGTGCCGAAGTGGGTCGTCGGCGCAAACGAGGACGGTTATCACTACGTGGGCGCGCAGCTTGGCAAGGACTTCAAGGTCGATCAGTGGGCCGATATCATCACCGTCAAGCCTGGCGACTGCTGCCCGAAGTGCGGCATGGAGCTCAAGGGCGCGCGTGGCATCGAGGTTGCGCAGGTGTTCCAGCTCGGCGATAAGTACTCCCGCGCCATGAACGCCACCTTCATGAACAAGGACGGCAAGGAGCAGCCGTTCATCATGGGTTGCTACGGCGTGGGCGTGTCCCGCTCGCTTGCTGCCGTCGTGGAGCAGCACAACGACGAGCACGGTATCGTCTGGCCGGTCTCCGTTGCCCCGTACGAGGTCGCGGTGATTCCGCTTGATCCCAAGAAGGAAGAGTGCGCTACCGTCTGCGAGCAGATTGTTGATGGCCTGTGTGCCGAGGGTATCGAGGTCGTCGTCGACGATCGCGATGAGCGTCCGGGCTTTAAGTTTGCCGATAACGACCTCATGGGCTTCCCGTATCAGGTGGTTCTGGGCAAGCGCGGCCTTAAGAATGGCACCGTTGAGCTCAAGGACCGTGCTACGGGCGAGCGCGAGGACGTGGCGATCGACGAGGTCGTTGCCAAGGTTGCCGAGCTTGTTAAGGCAGCCCGCCGTTAATCGACGATTTCGCTTGTAGTTCGATATGTGGGACGGCCCCGCATTTCTCCAATCGGGGAGATGCGGGGCCGTCCTATTATCTTGTAGCATCCTCGATATCTAAAAGGAAAACCCCACAGCCCATGCGAGCTGCGGGGTTTTCCATTATGCCTCCGATGCGAAATAAATCGCTCAGATATTACTGATAATCGACGACGTCGATCCAGTTCTTCAGGAACTCATCGTTCACGTTGCGCTTACGAGCGAGCTCGGAAGCGGCGACGATGCTCGTCCACTGACGCACGACCTGCATGGGCATGTCGGCACGGTCGCAGTAGAGCTCCAGGTAGGCCTCGGCCTGGTCCTTGCTGTTGAGGGCAAAGAGCAGGTAGGTGGTGGCAACGTCGGCAGCAGGGGAGCCCTGGGTGGCGTGTGCCCAGTCGCACACATAGAGCTGGCCGTCGTCGCCGACGATGACGTTGGAGGGGTTGAAGTCGCCGTGGCAGACCTTGAACTCCTTTGTCATGCCGTCCAGACGCTCCTGAAGGTTGTAGCGCGTGGTGGCATTGAGCTGATCAAGGCTGTCGATCATACGGGCGAACTTGTCGCGCTGACGGTTGAGCAGCGGGGAGGTGTAGCCGTGGATCTCGATCTGGAGGTCGACGAACATCTCGAGGTACTCACCAAAGCGCTGGGGCTCGGCAGTCATCTTCTCGGCAAGGGTGGTGCCCGGAACCTTCTCGGTCACGAGCGCCCAGCCGTTGGCGTTCTCGAGCTGGGAAACCTCGAGAGCCTTGGGGCTGCGGATGCCGCACTCATTGATGCGGGCAAGATTCAAAGCCTCGTTGAACACGTCGGAGACAGGCTTGGTCTCGTTAAAGACCTTGACGATCTTGTCGCCCAGGTCGTAAACGACCTTGTTGCCACGGCGGACGAGCTCGGTCTTGGAATCGGGTAGCAGCATGGTTGCATCCTTTCAACGATGCGATAGAAGCGACGGCGGGGGTGTGTGAAACACCCGTGCACCCCCGCCGTTAAAAACCGTGCTAAAACTAGCAGACGGCGTAGTCCTGAGGCTCGCGGCCGTAGTAGGCGTCCAGGTAGAGCTCCTTGATCTCGCTCACCAGCGGGTAAACCGGGTTTGCCGTGGTGCACTGGTCCTCAAACGCCTTGTAGCTCAGCTCATCCACCTTGGCCAGGAACTCCTCTTCGGTAACGCCGCAGGCCTTGATGGTGAGGGGGCGCTCGGTGTCCATCATCAGTTTTTGAACGGCCGCGATCAGGCAGTCCACCGCTTCGTAGGTGCCGGTGCCCTTGTTGCACAGGCCGCAGCGCCACGCGATCTTGGCGTAGCGCTCGTCCGCCACATACTCCTTGTATTTGGGGAACGAGGCAAACTTGGTGGGCCGCTTTGCGTTGTAAGCGATCACATAGGGCAGCAGAATGGCATTGGCCCGGCCGTGGGGAATGTGGAATTCGCCGCCCAGCTTGTGCGCCATGGAGTGGTTCAGCCCCAAAAAGGCGTTGGTAAAGGCCATGCCCGCAATGCACGAGGCGTTGTGCATTTTTTCCCGGGCCAGCTTATCGCCGTTGTAGCTGGCTTCCAGGTAGTGGAACACCATCTCGATGGCCTGCAGGGCCAGGCCGTCGGTATAGTCGCTGGCCATGACCGATACATACGCCTCAATGGCGTGGGTCAGCACGTCCAGGCCGGTATCGGCCACGATGCTTTTGGGCATCGTGTAGGTGAACTGGGGGTCAATGATCGCCACGTCCGGGGTGAGGCTGTAATCGGCCAGGGGGTATTTGATGTTGCCGTTCTGCTTGTCGGTGATGACCGAGAAATTGGTCACCTCGCTGCCGGTGCCGGAAGTGGTGGGAATGGCCACCAGCTTTGTTTTGGTGCCCAGCGCCGGGAATTTGAATGCGCGCTTGCGGATATCCAAAAAGCGCTGGCGCAGGCCGTCGAAGCTGGTGTCGGGGTGCTCGTAGAACAGTCACATTCCCTTGGCCGCGTCAATGGCGCTGCCGCCGCCAATGGCAATAATCACGTCCGGCTGGAACGCCCGCATGGCTTCCACGCCCCGCATGATGCATTCCACGCTGGGGTCGCTCTCCACATCCGAATAGATCTCGCTGTGGCAGTATTTTTCACGCTTGCGCAGGTAATACAGCACCTTGTCCACATTGCCCAGTTCCACCATAACAGGGTCGGTCACGATGAACGCGCGGTTGATATCCTCCATCTTTTCCAGATACTGAATCGAGTCCTCCTCGAAATAGATCTTGGGCGGGATCTTGAACCACTGCATGTTGACCCTCCGTTTTGCAATGCGCTTTTTGTTCACCAGGTTCACGGTGGTCACATTCTGGCTCACCGAATTCTTGCCATAGCTGCCGCAGCCCAGGGTCAGCGAGGGTGTGTTGGTGTTGTAAATGTCGCCGATGGCCCCCTGCGAGGAGGGGCTGTTCACAATAATGCGGCCCACCTTCATTGCCACGCCGTACTCATCGGCGATCTTCATGTCGCCGGTGTGAATCACCGCCGAGTGCCCAAGGCCCCCCAGTTCCAGCATTTTGTTGGCATATTCAAAACCCTGCTCTTTGTCCCTGCACACAAAGTAAGCCAGC